>JABAOF010007568.1_pt1 | contig 269855 bp, 241 predicted proteins | sample 7062171 | NCBI WGS metagenome assembly JABAOF01 (sample SAMN14538628, study PRJNA623070) | marine sediment metagenome | biome: marine biome [ENVO:00000428]; feature: marine pelagic biome [ENVO:01000023]; material: deep marine sediment [ENVO:00002113] | place: India: Gulf of Khambhat ... | reverse complement strand
CAATTCCAATATGGTACGATTAAAAGCCGCTTATCTGCAAATGATAAACAGTTGATTTACTGTGTAATTTAATGGAGTAAAAGTAAGGTTTTTGCACTAAAAAGTAGTCGATCTGTGATAATATTATTGCAGCCTTTGTTCGACGATGCGATGAAAGTATGATTGGTGCTATTTTATGATAAAACCTTACATGTTTTTGTAGTTGTTTTGAAGCTAAATACAGGGTGGTAGACGATGTTAGATAAAATTATCTACCTCATTTTTTTCCTGCCCAATTACCTGTTTCTCTAACCATTTTTCCTGTCGGCTTTTAAAAATGATTAAACTGTCGGTTTTAATATCCATAATTATTTTGGCTTTGGCTATCAGTTCTTTTAGTTTAACCTCTGTAATCTCCCCTTCAAAAACACTATTCTGTATCCAATTTAAATATATTCTGCATAGTTTTAACATTTTACCTACCCGTTTTTGCTCTATATCGTATACTAAAATAATATACATTTTTTATATTAATTTATATTTAATTTTAAATATTTCCATTTTTACCACCACGCTTTAAATGGCTTGTATGCTTCCATGCCCAAAATATGTTTTACTAATTTGTAACATTCTAATTTTACCAGATGTTTGTAGCTAACCTGTCGGTTTAATGATCGGTGTTGTATGGTTTCATTTAATTTTTCATCCCAGGCCTTGGTAATAATTTTTCGTCCGCTTTCCTTTAACAGGCAACTATTGAGCTGTTTATCAAAATCATGTGCCTGAATTTGCTTTTTATTCAATAATGTAAAAATTAATCTGTCGGCCAATATCGGTTTAAAAATTTCTGCTATATCTAATGCTAAAGAATATCTTCGCTCGCCGGGCTGATGCAGGAAACTGATGGTAGGATTGAGTTGTGTATGATAAATCATATCTAAACACAAACTGTAACACATGCTGTTTAAAAAGGAAATCATGGTATTTACTTCATTCGATGGGGGTTGTTTGGTTCTGTTGCTCATTTCGAAATGGGTAATAATACTATCAAAGGCTTTATAATAAGCTATACGTATATTACCCTCAATTCCCATCAGCATTTCAATATGGGTAGTTTCCGGAATGGCACTCATCAGCGCATCAATTTTTTCAATGGAACTTTCAATGGTTTTGCCCCTATTGTAATAATAACGCAGATTTTTTTGCATATTGGCAGCACCACCAGTTACAAATTGTTGTGCGATGTGTAATCTTGCAGTTGCATTGCTGTATGCATTGGTTTGGGCAATGAGCATTTTGCCGGCCAGTAAATAGTCTTTAGGCATGAAAGAACCGGTATAATGTTCATAATAATCAAAAAAATGAACACTTATTTGTTCTTTACCCAAAAAGTTATATAAAGCACTATTGGCATCTAAACTTCCAAATGCATATAAATTGTCAATCCCTTCAACTGGTATGTATTTAACCGGGCCTTCATTTCCATCTTCATCAACAGGTGTAAATTTTAAGGTATTATCTTTCCTGCTTAGCCGCCCCGGATTAAATAAATAGTACGATTTGCGCATGTCTTTTTTTGTTTTGCATAATGTGCTCCAAATACCGATGAGGCTATCATTATTTATTAGGTAATATTATTTTGTGCAGCAATTGCAAAACATGCTTTACTAAAGGGTTACCTGTAATATTGATTCCTGTAGTTTTTATAATATTACCATCAAACTAAAATGTGTTTGTATATCTTTCAAATTTTGTGAAAGTAAATGGCTTCATGCAGGATTATATTACAAATCCGGTATTTTTTATTCATTTATTTTTCTTTTTCATCTCTTTTTTCCATGGGTTGCATACGGAATGATGCTGCACTTTCTAATGCCTTCAATGCAATATTTTGAACCTGGTTACCTGCAGTATTTGCTTTTTCATTTAATGTTTCTATAAGCATAGCCTGTTCATTAATTTTATTTTCAAGTGACGAAATTTTTTGTTGCAACAATTTTATTTCGCCTTCCATTTCTTTGGTATATATTTCTTTTTCATGCTTATATTGGGTAACTAATTCCTGCTCTTTTTGTTGTATGGCAAAGGTTACTTCATTGCGTATTTTTTCCGGCATATCAGCAACCTGTATACGTAAGTGTTTTAACTCGTCTTCCTTTTCACTGATTAGCTTTTCTCTTTCTTCCAGATTTTTTTCTACTGCCAGTCTTTTTGCTTCCAGTTCATTTTCCTGCTTTATTTTTTTTGACTGGTATTCATCTTCCTCTTTTTTGCGGGATATAGTTAATTGATATTTATATTCTTCGGCCTCCCGCTGCAATGCTTTTTTTCTAAGTTCATCTTCTTCTTTCCATTGTTGTATTCTTTCTTTTTGTTCTTTTTCCCAAGCTGATTTTTTTTCTTCTACTTCTTTGTCGAATGCCTGTTTTTTTTCTTTATTGGCTGCAATGATTACGGCAAGCGATTCGGCATTGGCCTTTATGCCATATAAATCTTCTAAGTAAGCAGATTCATACTGTATGGCTTTCTGTAATTTTTCTAATTTATTGTATTGATACAATAAAGCATTTTCAAGCGCATCTAATGATCCGGAAAGTTTTAATTTAACATCCGTTAATTCTTTTACAATATCCTGTGGGGTAAATTCGGCGGCCGATTTAATGATTTCATCTTTTTGTTCCTGCAGTTTTTCATCTTTGGGAATTTTATCGTTTTCTGCAGATTTTTTTTTCAGTAAATCATTATAAGCCGCTAATATTTCGGCTTTTGTACTGGAAAGACTTGGTTTTTTTTCCATATTTATTATTGTTAAAGGATTGATGAATATTGCAATGATTACTATTTAATTTTTTAAAAAATTTACAATGACAGGGCAGATGTTAATAGCAATAAATTTTAAATGTTCATACCGGTATTGAAAATTTTAATTAGAAAAAATGAAAGCAAATATTTTATTCAGTTACATAACAAAGTTCGTAATAAGCACATTTTTTACAAATTTTTTGTTGAATAACAGGCGGGCAGGTATTTGATGCTGCTATTTCTGAAATTTCTATACAAACTTTGTTTAATGTTTCAATATCGGTTGGAGTAAGCGCTGCTATATTTTTCGTTGTTTTTAATAATGGATATTCCAATATACCTGTTGTGTTTTTAAATCCGTTTAGCTGCGTTAACCACATATAAAATTTTACCTGCCATGCATGCCCTTCTTCCATTGTATTGTTTTTTTTGATTTCGTGAATAACATTTTGTTGTACATCATAAAAGTCAATTTTGCCCAATAGGGTAGCTGTGTTAAATGGGAATGATACTTCCATTTCCCTGTACCGTTCTGCTCTTTGCGGATAGCTGGTTTCATGTAATAATTTGCCCTCTTTTACATGTTCTGAAGTATGCTCCATACTAATGCCATTCGAAAACAGCCAAAGCTTTCTTTTGCAAACAAAATAGTAATTAATATGTGTAGCGGTAATTTGCATGTTGATGGGATAATCTAAAAATTAAATCAGTTTCAAAAATGATGTTACTAACAATCAGCAGCGGTGTTAAATTAGTGCCCAGCAATTTTTTGAAGTACCTTATCATAATTAACTGCTTACATATTTTATACAGGATTGGCAATATCTGCAAGAGGATGGGGGGTGGGTTTAAATTTTTGTTAAGTGATAATAAAATGATGAAATAGGATGTAAAATAAATAGGAAATTACAAGATTCTTTCTTCAAATGAGTTATCCTTTTTCATATAACCAACAGTCTCATCGTAAATTAAATTATTAGCAATAATCACATTTCTTTTAGTATCATTAGTTTGGTTCATCAATTCATACTTGTAAACCTGAACTAAAAGTTGATTTGCTTCTATGTACTTTTTATTTGTTATCTTCTCATCAAAATCATCAATTAGGTTATGACATAGAACTTCAACTTTTTGATTGCTATTTTCAATAATATCTTCTATCCAATTGTTCCAATCTCCAGCGATCCAGTTCTTTTCAAAGTTATTTATAATTGAATTATTTAAACCCTGATTAAAATCTTTTTGCTGATTTTCATTATATCCATTCACATAAACCTTATTACATACATCAATTAAATCTTGTTCTGAAAGCTCATGATAATTAAAATCCTTTAAGTTGTTCCAGGTATTTTTTAAAACATCTTCTTCATAAAAAGGGGTAATACCCATTATTTTTTCAAATAAATATACCGGAACAGTATCATGCAATAAATTGATTTCTTGTTCAAGAGGATTTATTTTTTTTTTACCAGTACGATTAATTCTTCCAAACCTTTGAATAAGTGCATCAATCGGTGCGTTTTCTATAAATGCAATATCATAATCAATATCTAAACTTACTTCTACAGCTTGCGTTGCAATGAGTAATTGTGGCCTTTTTGAAACATCATTATTAGTGATTGATTTTTCAATTTCATTTCGATCTTTCTTATTAAAACCACTATGTAATAATTTTGCGGTGCCATTAAACTCTATACTTTGATAAAGTTTCTGAGCTGTTTTTACATTATTAACGATGACTAAAACGGAATGCTCCTTCTCCAAATACTCCTTAATAAGGTATAACTTATCTTCTATTTTAAAATCTGGTAGGCAATATAACTGGTGCCTTTTTCTATTTACAATTAATCTGTCACTTTCAAAATTTTTATCAGGACGAATTAAATTTTTTTCATCTCCATTAAAAACTTCTTTGATTATAACTTGAAGCATAAAATCAGGAACAGTTGCTGACATAAATAAGAACTTCGCATTAAAAAGCTGCTTAAACAACTTCACACTTGCAAGCATCAACCCTGTTAATAACGAATCATAAGTATGGAATTCGTCAATAACAAAAAGAGCATTTTTATAATCAAATAATGATAATTCCCATCCTTTTCCTCTTAAAGATGTTTTCAGTATTTGATGTAATGTTGCTACTTTTATTGGATAGAATAATTCTCTGGATAGAGATTTTTTAGTTTGAGCACTTGCTTCTATTTCTTCATAATTAGAATCTTCATTGGCTAATTGTTCATAGAAAAAATCAAGTGTTTTAGAATGAAGTGCGGTCACTTTATCATCCCCAAAAACAATCTGCAATCGGCGAACCATTGCATTGATACTTGCAGTATATGGTAAAAGATAAAACAATCTTGCATTTTTTGTCTGATTAGCAAATACCCAACTTAGAGCTGCTTCTGTTTTTCCCGATCCAGTGGGTGCATGTAAAATGATATCAGACTTTATAGTTTGTAATTTCTTTTGAAAATGTCTGAACTCAACATAAACATTATCATTTTTGGGTTGAAAATTTGCTAATTCAATTTTTTTATAATCTGGTAAACTATTTTCCATTCTTGCAGAACCAATATGGTCTGCGGCAATTAATAATGCCCTCATCATAGATAACTCTCTACGGGCATAACTTTCAGGAAGGAATTTTTCCTGATATGCGTATCGTAAAATCTTTTGAGTTTCTTTTGTTATTTGGACCTGTTTTTTTTTATATTTAATTTCTTCATGTAATTTCATCAAATCCAGCCAGGCTATCAATGTGTCTTTTGTTAATAGGGTTGAATCACTTTTACAATGAGCCTCCATATGTGATGTCAAAACATTGCCTTCCAATCTCCCTTTGTCGTCTCCCTGATTGATGATGCCTTTATGATGTGTAGCAATTGCAAATAGTTCATCATCCTTTAAATCAAGGAAATTCTCACAAAACCATAGAGAAATAATTTCATGACGAATAGAAGCTGCTTCCTGTCTCAATAATTTTTTTTGAAAAGCGCTGTGTATTTTACCCAAATCATGTAATACTGCACAACGGAAGATTTTGGGTTTCCAATACTCTTTTTCTTCGGGAGAAAGCGGTAAATTTTGAAGTAGATTATTGCCGGCGGTTATTACATGATGGGTATGCATTTCTAATGTAGTGACCCCATCACTCTTTGCTAAGAATTGGTCAAAAAATTTATTTTCCATTATTGAAAACTATGTAGATAAAAACCTATTTCATCGTTTCCCTTAATCCGATAAAGATTATGGTATTTTATTTTAGCTTTATTTTCATGAGAAACAGCCATGAAAATGACACTTTTTGTTGCACTTCTTCCGCTTCCTACTTCATCATTTTCTACATAGGCCTCAGCTAACTGAACTAATTGACCACCAATTTTTAAACTACCATTAAAAGGCAACATGCAACCTGATAAAATCGTTTCTTCCACTTGCATTACAGCTACTTCTGTCACCTTTTCAATTTTTAATAAATCTTGTGACCTTCCCAGAGTAGGTGTTCCAACAGGATTTATAAAATATTCCTTCCAATCTAACCTGTCAATCCAAATTGTAAGTTTAGGTGAAACATGAAATTCTCGCAAGTAGGCATCGGTACCTTTAGCGTGGCTTTTCACTTTTTTCCCATTGAATTCAAGTCGTTGACGAGTTTCCAAATCATTAGCAATTCCTTCGTATTCATAATAAAATCCAACTTTTACTTCATTGGGGTTGATCAATCTGCCCAAACAACAACCAATTATTCCTAACAATAAGGAATAAGTTGGTGTTGGTAGGCATAATGCATTTCCTGAAAGTATAAATGGCATTCTTGGTGTTGAAGACCAACCTGAAAACTTAATTTCTAAAACATCATTTATCATTTTAAATATTTTTCAGTAAAATTATTAACGATACCGATAGGTGAATCTATAACAAAACTTTCTCCTAATGCTTTTACATCCTCTTCATTCTGTAAATAACCTGCACGTATACCAATGTAAACAGGCGTGGCTAACTTTGAACTATAATCACTTGCTATTTGTTTCACAACTTCAATATTTAAGGCCGGCTTTTCTCCTGTTCCGATGAAGATATTGTTGAAAACAGGATTGGCAGATTCCATTCCCGCCAATATTAAAACTTTAGGCGAAACATCGGAACCAAAAGCTGATTGTTTAGCACCCCCACGTAAAAATGCAAGCCCCTTAAGAAGTCCAGAAGCATTTTTGTTTCTAATTTTTTGAGCATCTTTTAATTTGTACCTTTTGAATTTGCTTCCATTTAAATCGGAAATTTCAAATTTATCCTGATGCTGTTCCACTAACTCTTTAGATAATTCCTGATGGCTCCCTAAATTTTCATATACTCCAAGGCGGTAATATTCTAAATTAAAAAAGCCTTCCAAATGAGTGGAATAAAACCGTGTAGAATAGGGCAAAGGCGTACCTTCTTTTAAATGCACAAATGCTTCATCATTATTTAAAGTGCGCATATTGCGAATGCCTTTTAAGATTGAAGACTTGAATGGCGATGTTCTCTGAATACTTTCTTCTCCTTTTGCGCCGCTTTTCATGTATCCAAATAAATCGTCTTCCGGAAAATCAATCGGATTCAATTCAGTTGCAATTTTATTTGTCGATTCCTTTCCTTCTGATTTTCCGATTGCTCTCAATTCACTTGGATTCCATCCATTTTCTTCATTTGAAGTATCTCTAAGCCATCTACGCCAGGATTGTGCTGAAACATAGGGCACTTCTTCAACACGATTATTTACTTTTTCCCTAAAGGTTTTAGGAATTACTTTGTTTTTGTCTTCCCCTGTCCCTAAGCCCGCTCCATTTAGGAATGCAGCCGAAGCATCTATTAACAATGCACCAGTGATGTTTTTTAATTCTGCCATTTTTTTTTATTATTTAATTGATTATAAAATAACTGTTTGATTTTGTTCAGAAATGGATGGCTGGAATTCTTTTAATAGTAAAAATTTAATAGCGAACTTAGCAAATGGAATTGCAAATTCACCATCCGGATTGTACAATAAACCCTCCGACCATTCTTCTGAATTTTTAAGGTTATTTGTGATTAAATAATTGTTTGTATTTTCTATCGCCTCCTTAAACCAATACAAGAATTCAGAATTGTCAAGAGAAATATCATTGATAAGATTTAAAAATTTCCCTAATGGCTTAGTTCCCGTTTCTTTATTTTCATACTTATCAAAATAATAAGCACGATAATCTTTTACAAAATTATTTATTTCGATAATCCATTTTTTTGTAGTCCATTCCAATTCATGTAATTGGATTCTGTTATTTGTTTGAATGTTAAATAGTTCATATTGGCTAAAAAATAATCTTAAAAGTTCATTCAGGCCTATAACTGATATATTTAAATGGTCATCATAAAGTGAATTGATTATAGTTTCAATATTTAAATTTGAATCATTATATGCTCTTAGCATTAAGCCTGAATATCGAACTGATGAATATTCTTGTGCATTTTTTAATCTCCTGATAATCGATTCATCGTTTATGTCATTTTGTATCATTCGAATCAACCATTCTACAACAGTTTTCGCAAGTGATTCTTCATTTTTTAATTCTGGAATTTGGCTATCAAAAACTTTTTTTTGATAATAAAAGTGAATCAATTTGTGTAAATCATAAAAAGTATTTTTAACAGGCAACTGGTTAGCGTCATCAAGAATATTAAAATGGTGATGCAAGTTCCATTCTCCCCCTTTCGCAGCCTCTACTAAAACAGCATATAAATCTATTCTATATTCTTTTTCATCCCAGGCAGTTGTACTATTTAAATATTTTTCAAAAGATTTTGATTTATACTTATTTATTAAATATGCTAAATATTTAGAATATTTAATTTTCTGTTTACTATTAATTGCTTTGAAATAAGCTTCCAGAAAATTCACTGATACACCTTCGTACTTTACTTTCTTAAATACATTTGGATATAACAACCACCATTCTGTATCATTCTCCAAACTTGTTAAAAAACTATTTGACAGATTATTATTATTCAAAATATCCTTTAATTCTATACTAATACTTGGATTATTATAAAGGTTATTTAGTTTCCTGAATAAGGAATTGGGTATTCTATCTATCTCGCAACTTGCACCTGTACCTGAATTAGAAAAACTCCACAAATTCAAATCAGAATACTCGTCATTAAAATTTTTATCTTCAAAAATTTTTAATGCTTTTAATATATAATTTCCTTTAGAAAAGTCTTTTACATTTTCAATTGGTTCATTTGATTTTTTAGTTTCTATTCTTTCTTTTAATGTTTTACAATTCTCTAAAACATATCTTTTTGAAAACTCAAAATTTGAAGAATCAATAAGAAGAATACCTCCCTTATATAAAAGTGCCGATAATGGTAGAAACTGAAGAATAACAATACAAATTGGATGAATTTGTATTGAAAATTTGGCTTGAGGTAATGCTTGTGCGTCTGAACCTAAACCTCCAATCAAAGGAAACCAAGTACGATTTAAAGAAAAATCAGTATTGTCTAAATTGCTCAACTGCTTCTTTTCTTCCTCAGCATCAATCTTTTTTTCTTTCAAAATTTCCTTTTGTGATTTAATTTCATCTTCATAAAAACTTTCAAAAGGTTTCTCAAACTTCAATCCCGATATTTCGCAAGTTAATGAACCTTCAAATTCACAGTTTTTCAATATGGAAGTAAGAAGGTTCTTATAAGTTATTTCTCCAACATCATCTTTCTTTTTTGCGGGATTAACTAAAGGATTGTTTAAGCTGAAAAGCATTGTATAACTTTTCAACCGTTTATTTAGCTCAGGTAGATTTTTATTCTGGAATAACTCCAACAACAACTCTGGGGTAATCTCTGAAACATTATTTAATTCGGCCAATGCTTCAATTGTCATTAATGCATTGTTCAACATTGCATTGCCTGTATAAGTTTCAAATATTTTCATTTTTTATATTTTATTTTCAGAAAATCGAAATCATAACCCTTATTTTCCCCCATCTCCGGCCATCTCACTCACAAATTTCATCTCCTTAACTGCCAACTTCCGTCAGTCTAAAATTTTTTTTCTTTCCTTACTTAAAAATTCTTTGAATTCCGGGCTACCCAATACTTCTATTTCGCCGGGCAAGCCCAAAACAAACCGCCCAATTCCCTGAAATCCGGCTACAGCAATGGTTAAAAGATACGTATTTTTTTCTTTATCAATGTATTTTGTTGTGAGCGGAAATTCTTCTACCAATAAATTATACGCTTTTAAGCTGAGCCTTACAGCTACTTCGCCTACCGGTTTTTTAGCCGAAATACGGAATGCATCGGTAAAATGAATGTGGTGTTTTTTTTCCTTTTCCCATGTATCAGGTAATATTTCTATACTTTGTATGCGGGCTAATTTAAATTGTTTGCATTGCCGGCTTTGGTGTTCATAACACCAAACAGAACGGTAATCGGCTGTAAAATCGAATGGTTCTACTTTTCTGTCTGATATGATGTTACTATTGGATGAACGGTAATTTTTAAATAGTACCTGCTTTTTCTGCCGAATAGCCTGGGCAATGCTTTGTATTTTCAGCAAATCATCTGTTTGTTGTAATGATTGTAATACTTTATAATCATACAGCGTATTTAATTTTCTAATTAGCTGTTCTTTAATGGCAGATGTTCCTTCAATTACAGAAAGCGTATCATATAATATAAGTAATTCCTCTTCAGTAAAATGCATTAAATTTTGCAGGGTTTTGGTGGCACTGTGAGCCTGTTGTAACCGATAATTGCCATTGTTGCGTTCTATCACAAAACCGGCTGTTTCAAAACTGTCTAAATACCGGTAAATGGTTCGTTCAGAAATTTCCATTCTGGATATAAGTTCCTGTAAATTATATCGCTTCTGTCCGGATAATAGCATTAACAGGCGGAGCAATCGTTGTATTTTTTGCTGATCCATATTGTTTGTTTATTCCAATGGTTTAATGCAGCCCATGCCCATGGCATTATAAATACCCAGACCTGCATTCATGGCGAATTCGAGCATTTCTGAGGGTGCTTTTATTTGTATTTTAAATTTTTCGTATCCTTTAATTTTGGTTTCCTCAGGTGTGTTTTGTTTTATAGTAATTAATCTGTGCCTTGGAGGCGTAGCAAAATATGCTGTTTTTATTTGAATGGTTTCAAGAAGTTGTTGCTTTTCTTCGGTACTTAAAGGGTGAATGCTATTCCATTTTTCTACTAAATTATTGCGTATACTATTTTCATAACCCTGATCAAGCGGCGACATATAATCATAATGCCCTCTGTTGTTTTTTAGTCCGGTTACTAACGGGCTTGCAGGTACAAACCACATAGTGGATGCAGCATCTAATTTTGGCATTGGCAATAATTGTACTTCTTTAATTAGGAAATGAGCCTTTGAACGGCTGTCGGCTATGGTTATTTGCTGATGTATGAAAATACCTTTTATAAAATGGGTGGCAGCATCCGGCATGTGAAAACAGGCTAACAAAGCAGCACGATTGGTAGTACATATCATTCTATCTCCCTTTATTTCAAAAGGTATATTGAGGTTTGAAAAGGTAAACAATTTAAAAGTTTTGGAGCCGGATGTATAGCCGGCATTGTGCAGGAAGTGGGCATAAACTTCGTCAGACTGCTGTATAATTCTATAAATGGCTGCCGATAAAGGATACTGGTAATTTAAACCAATGATAGCAGGCGTATTTGATTCTAATATAAGTTGAAATTGCATATTGAATGGATAATAGTTTGCTGTAATTTAAAATGAATATTCTTACAAACAGGTTGATTCAAAAATTTTTTAAATGAATTTTCTATTTCATTTAAACCTTTTTGTTGAATGAAAAAATTTAAAGCTGCCTGTAATCATTACTCAAAATAGCATATTTTATTAAAATATGAAAATGATCCAACCTTTTGTTATGCACAATCGTTAAAAAAATGCGTTATGAAAACAAAATTATTATCCTTTGCCTTTGCGGCAATTCTTTTACCGGGTACGTTTTCGGTACAAGCGCAGAAAACAGTTTTAGCCATTGCTGCCGTTAAAGCAGCAGGATTGTTACAGGCTACAGAAGGGGGAAGGGGCCTTTTACGGTTTTTGCTCTTACCAAAGCTGCATTTAATCAATTGCCGGATGGTACAGTGGCTATTTATTGAAGCCTGAAAACAAGGCACTGCTAACTAAAATTTTAACTTACTACGTAGTTCCCGGTAAACCAACTGCTAAAGATGTATTAGCCGCCATTAAAAAGGGGCATGGCACTGCCGAAGTAAATACATTGCAAGGGGAAATGTTGAAGGCAAGTGTGCATGATGAAAAGCATAAGCTGAATGATGCTAAAGGTGGCACAGCAATGTACTGCTACTGATGTAATGGCAAGTAACGGACTAATACATGTAATTAATGCCGTTTTAATGCCTGAATGAATTTTTATATATCCCTTCAAATGTAAAAGCAGCCCTGTTTAATTTCAGGGCTGCTTTTTAATAGTAACAAGTATATTGTTGTTATGACTCCTGCATAAAGGGGTAACCGTAATCTACAGGCGGATGAAATGTTTCTTTAATGGTTCTGGCACTTAACCAGCGGTACAGGTTTAAAATACTTCCTGCTTTGTCGTTGGTACCACTGGCTCTGGCCCCACCAAAGGGTTGTTGCCCCACTACCGCTCCGGTAGGTTTATCATTAATATAAAAATTACCGGCAGCATTGCGAAGTTTGTGCGTAGCCAAAACAATGGCTTCACGGTCTTTTGCCAGGATAGAACCTGTTAATGCATAAGGTGATGTACCGTCAACCAAATCTAATACAGCTTCAAATTCGTTGGCAGGATATACATACAGGGTGAGTACAGGCCCAAATATTTCTTCACAAAGTGTTACATATTTCGGATCTTCTGCTATAATAATGGTAGGCTGTATAAAGTAGCCTTCTTTTTTGCTGCATTCACCACCCACTAAAATGGAAGCTTTTTTAGAGCGCCTGGCTCCGTCAATATAACTTTTAATTTTGTCAAAACTTTTTTCATCAATTACAGCATTAATAAAATTGCTGAAATCTTCTACGGTGCCCATTTTAAAACTATGTACACCGGCTACTAATTTTTTCTTGATTTTTTCAGCAAGATTAGAAGGGATATATGCTCTGGACGCGGCAGAACATTTTTGACCCTGATATTCAAAAGCGCCGCGTAACAAAGCCGTAACCGTTACATCAACGTCGGCTGATTTGTGTACCACTACAAAATCTTTTCCTCCGGTTTCGCCAACAATACGGGGGTACGATTTGTACATGGCCATATTTTTTCCAATGGTTTCCCACATGGTATTGAATACCCCGGTTGAACCGGTAAAATGCACACCGGCAAAATCCCGGTGATTAAAACAAACTTTTCCCAAAGTCGGCCCATCCACATAAATTAAATTAATTACCCCTTGTGGCAAACCTGCTTCCAGCAATATTTTCATAAACAACTGTGCCGCAAATATCTGTGTATTAGCCGGTTTCCATACCACTACATTGCCACACATGGCAGCCGAAGTAGGTAAATTACCACTAATGGCAGTAAAGTTAAATGGCGTTACTGCTACTACAAAACCTTCTAAAGGGCGATATTCCATTCTGTTGTGCATACCCGGTGCACTATTGGGTTGCTGCCGGTATATTTCACTTAAAAAATGAACATTAAACCGTAAAAAATCTATTAATTCACAGGCACTGTCAATTTCTGCCTGAAACGCATTTTTACTTTGCCCCAACATGGTGGCTGCATTGATGTAAGGCCGGTATTTTGTTGCCAATAAATCGGCGGCTTTTAAAAATATGCCTGCACGGTCTTCCCAAGGCATGGCAGCCCAGGCTTCTCTGGCCGTTAATGCTGCATCAATGGCTTGCTGTACATGCTTTTCGTCGCCTACATGAAAATAACCCAAAGTGTGTTTTATTTCATGTGGCGGATGCAGTGCTATTTTTTTATTGGTTTTTACTTCTTTCGACCCAATATACATGGGTATATCTGCAGTGTTTGCTTTTAATTCAGCCAATGCTTTTTTGAGCAATTCCCGTTCTTTGCTTCCGGGTGCATACTGTAAAACCGGCTCATTGGCCGGCATGGGATAAGAAAATGTGCCTAAACTCATGGTGCAATGATTTGTTGAATAAAACTGCAAGTTACTAAACTTGTTTTGTTTGGCATGTAACAAAAAGCATGGTTCTGATTCAATGAAAATGATATGCTAAATAATAGTTTCTTTGTAATCTGTGGAAACTTTAAAGAAATACATACTGGCCATTCCGGTCGTTTTCAAACTTTTGTTGCATTTTATTATCAGCAGGCGGCAATCGAAGCGTTTTGCACAGGAACTGATTGCAGCTATTGAAACAAAACATGGTGTTTTAATAGCTGATGCGGTAAAACAAAAATCCATTATTAGTTATGCCATTTATACCCCCATTGTTTGCGATGCTTTTACGCAATTGCATGGACGTTATACTACTATTGCTGAAAAAACCCGATTGGTATATTATTTTGTAATGGCATCGATGTACGATGATTTTTTTGATAACCATGCATTAACCGTTGCTGAAATTGAAGCCCTTACTTTTTCGGGTGATGATTATACACCTAAGTCGAATGATGAATATCTCATCCGAGCAATTCACCGGTATTTATTGCAGGAAGTAAAACAAAAAAATGCTTATCTGGCTTTGTTTCATGATATGTTTACGGCCCAGAAAGATTCTTTGCAACAATTCAATCCATCTATTTCAGCAGAAACATTATTGTCAGTAACCCATCGTAAAGGTGGCTTTGCAGTGCTGATGTGTTATTTTTATACGGATGTGGAAGGTACCGGGGCAGAAAAAAAATGCTGGTATTTGTTAGGTACTATTATTCAAATGATCAATGATTTGTTTGATACTTACAAAGACAGCAGAGCGGGAATTTATACGTTTGCCAACAATTTTTCTTCTGTTGCTGCTATACAGCATGCTTATAAGCAACAAGTTCTATTGTTAAAAAACGAAATCAATGCCCTGAATGCACCTGACAAACAAAAACGTTTGTTTAATTATACCATGGCTGCGGTATATTGTTTGGGATTTCTGGCCATTGAACAATTACAACAAATTGAAAACCGATTGGGTGCTTTACCGGATTTTGCTACACTGTCCAGAAAAGATTTAATTATTGATATGGAAAAATACAACAACAGAAAACGCTGGATTCAACTTTTTTTTCAACATGGAAGTACTTTGCTATGAACAATGAATGTACATTTTAAAACGATGCTATATGCTGCCTATTGTATTGTACGATAATGCCGATTGGCGGAATGATTTTTATCCCTTTTCAGTGAACCGGTCGGTAGCTGATTTGCGTTTTGGCATTTTTACGCAAAAGGAACGTTGGGAAAAATTTTCAGGCACTACGGTGTATATTGCTACAATAGATTATTTATGCAATTTATACCCATCGGTACCTGAAAATGAAGCAATTTATGTTGCCGCCAATATTTTACCCAATATTGAGCTGTTGAATACATTGGTTGTATTACGGCCCGGACAATCTGTTACTTATCAAAACCGGATGATTGCTTTTTGTGGCAATCATGTAATGGCTCTAAGTTTTTTTCGAAATGAAACAAATAATATTGTTGTTTTCAATTCATTTCAACATTCCCTTCAAATGCTGCAATCTGTTACCGATTTGTTTCGGTTCAATGCAGCCATCATTCAGGAAGATATTACATTAGTTCGTTCTTTACAACAACCGGGTACAATGGATGCATCCAATCGTATTGAAAATCCTGATGCAGTATGGATAGCACCTGATGCCATAGTAAAACACGTTACCATCAATGCAAACGATGGCCCTGTATACATTGGCGAAAATGCTTTGGTGATGGAAGGTACTTTGTTACGTGGCCCCATTGCCGTTGGTGCAAATGCTGTTGTAAAAATGGGAGCTACTATTTATGGAGGCACTTCAATTGGCAGGTATAGCGTGGCGGGTGGTGAAATTAAAAACAGTATTATCATGGATTATAGCAACAAAGCGCATCATGGTTATTTAGGTGATAGTGTGGTTGGAAACTGGTGTAATATAGGTGCCGGAACCAGCAACAGTAATATCAAAAATAGCGGAGCTCCGGTTACTATTTGGAATGATGCTACCAAAACTTATGGCATACCGCTTCAAAAATGTGGTGTTTTAATGGGCGATTATACCCGTGTAGCCATCAATTCCTCCATCAATACGGCCACTGTAATGGGTATTTGTTGTAATGTTTTTGGAGCGGGATTGTTGCCCAGACACCTGCCGCATTTTTCATGGGGTATAGAAAAAAAATATGTATTAAGCAGTGCCATAGAGGATATTTTACATTGGATGGAATTTAAAAAATGCAGGCTATCAAATCATGAAATTAAAATACTGCAGCATATCTTTGAGCAATTGAGTGAATAAACACTTTATTTTTAAATTGAATTAAATTATCAACAACATGCGCAAACAAATTGCAGCCGCCAACTGGAAAATGAATTTAAACCTGGAAGAAGCTACCACTTTAATAACCAATATATTGCAGGCGCCGTTGGCGCTATTGCCCGGCCGGGAAGTAATTTTTGCTGTTCCGTTCCCTTATATACCCATGGCTGTAGAAAAATGTGGTGGAAAAGAAAATATTTTTATTGCTGCACAAAACTGTTCTAATAAAAAATCTGGTGCCTATACAGGCGAAACGGCTGCTTTGATGTTACAATCTGTAGGCGTTCAGTATGTTGTAATAGGACATAGTGAAAGAAGAGAATATTTTCATGAAACGAATGCCATGCTGGCAGAAAAAATTGACCAATGCTTAGCGCAGCAATTGCAACCATTGTTTTGTTGTGGTGAACCATTGGTTGTAAGAGAAGCAGGTAAAGAAACCGAATATGTTGCCAATCAATTGGTTGAATCACTTTTTCATTTAACTGCTGAACAATTGCAACAAGTAGTGATTGCCTATGAACCTATTTGGGCTATTGGAACCGGCAAAACGGCCACAACAGCTCAGGCACAGCAAATGCATGCCTTTATTCGCAAGCAATTAGAACAAAAATATGGTCATCATGTTGCACAATCTGTTTCCATTTTATATGGCGGTAGTGTAAAAGCAGCCAATGCAATAGAATTGTTTTCTCAACCCGATGTGGATGGCGGATTGGTAGGTGGGGCATCTTTACAGGCGGCAGAATTTATTACCATCATTCAATCATTAGATTAAATGCCCATTAAACGAACAGAAGCCATGCAGCCACTGTCAAGGCAGCATCACAATGGGTTGTTGTTTTGCCTGTTGTTGAAAAAAGGGATTGCAAAAAATGCAGCTATAAAAATTATTTGTGATTTTTCTATGCATTTCTGGGAGAACGATTTGCAACACCATTTTCAGTTAGAAGAAACCTGCCTCAGTAATTTAGGCAATACTTATCCGGTATTGCATAACGGTATTCAACAAATGTTGAACGAGCATCGTTTGCTGCAGCAATATTTTCAAAAAATGGCCATTCATGTTACCTATAATGATATTACAGCATTAAGTGAATGGCTGGAAAAACATATTCGTTTTGAAGAACGCATTTTATTCCCGCATATTGAAACTACTATTAACAGTGAGGCGCTGCAACGCATTGGAAAATTTTTGCAGGGAGAAGCAGATCATAATTGCATGCAATATCCCATTCGTTTTTGGGAATAATATTACATAGAAACCGGAAGGGTAGCGGGTTCATACGCATTGAGTTTATCTAGATACAAAATGGTTGTGGAACCATCTTCTGATGGATGATACATGGGAACGAATTTGGCACCATAAATAAATTCACGATAGGTATACGAAGTTCTTGAAACAACGGTTGATGAAAAACTTTCATCAAATCCTTCAACAAATACCAGCAATTCTGTTTCTGCAGCAGCAATATCAGCTTGTGTGAGGTCATAAAGCGGACTATCTTGTTGAATGGGATGCACCAGCGTCCAGTTCGACATTAAGGTAGAAGCTTTTGAAATATCCAATGCGGCACTGAAAAATCTATTTTTCATCACACCATCTTCCATAATTTTTAAAGAAATGGTAAAACGGGCTTCTACATTTACCAAATAATTTTTTGTATAAGGCACCAATCTAACCATCAAAGCCACGCCATCTTTAAAAGGAGCAAACAAAGCATTTTTACTGTATTGAATGTAAGCTTTGGGCCTGGCAAATCGCCCATACATCAATCCGGTAGCAATTGCAAAACTCAAAAGCCCGAATAAGGCTTCTAATGATGCAACAAAACTTGCCATAAATCCAATGGGGCTTATTCTTCCGTAACCCACGGTAGTAAAAGTTTGGGCACTGAAAAAGAAGGCTTCTCCAAATTTTTCTGTAGCTGTAGTGGTTTTAATACCACCTAAATGGTCTAACCCTATCCATAAATAAATACCTGCAAAAAAAATATTTATCGAAATAAAGAACAATACAACGATGAGCAAAAATTTCCAAATTGACATCGAAAGGAGTGCATGATAAACATTTAACCTTTCAAAAAAACGCATTCCTTTTACCTGAATATTTGGGGTGCCATCACGATTCAAAAACCGACCGCCCACTAAACTGCTTACAGCGCTTAAACCGGTTTCTGTTTCGTTTTTTGCTTTTTTATTAATGTGCTTGATAAAAGGCATATATCATTGGTTGCTGCATCGAAAATAAAGTATTTTAATTGTATTGTTGATGGTTGCTATAGCCATATTATATTTGATTACAGGTTTGCAGCTGCTATTTTTAATTAGCGTAAAAAATGTTTTGCTTTGATAAGTTTAAAAAAGAATGTACAACAACAAATTTTGGCAAGAAGCATCTATGTGCTAAGTGCTTTATTGGTAAATGTTGCCATTGCCCGTTTTACCAATGCCGCTGCCACCGGAATGCTTTTTTACGCTTCGGCTATTTTTGCACTGATTGTTTTAATAGGAGGGATGAGTTTAGAAAGTGCTTTGGGTTATTATTATGCAGGAGAAAAATTAGGAGCTAAACACGCTATAACAATGGCTTTGTTCCAAATTATTGTGCTTTTAATGGTATTGTTGATGGTTCAGTTATTGTTTCCAACTTTCTTTGCAAGGTTCACAAATGGTTTTAATACAGGTTTGTATCTGTTTGTTTCCGGCACATTGCTTACCAATTTTTTTTTAGCCACATTGTATGCTGAAAAGCAATATCTGAAACCCAATTTAATACAGGCCATACTGAACGTTTTGTTAGTGTTTATTTTGTGGGTTGAATATCGAAAAAACTTTGCTATAGCAATTTTATTTAAAACATATTTCTATTTTATTTTTTTGAATGGAGTGGTTGTTTTGCTGGTGTTTATGCAAAAAGTAAAATGGAAAACGGAAAACGGTTCCATGCATTCATCTTTTCAACAGGTGTACCAATATGCGATGAAAGCATTGTGGGCCAATGTGTTGTTTTTTTTAGTGTATCGGTTAGACTATTGGTTTGTGCATCAATACACCACCGTTAATGATGCAGGCAATTACATTCAGGCATCTAAATTAGCACAAATGTTTATCCTACTTCCACAATTCATTGCTCCGGTAATTTTTAATACAACAGCCAATGGCGGCGCTACCCAACAAATGAATGAATGGTTAGCCGCATGCATGAAGTTTTTTTTCTTAATGTTTTCGATACTGTTTATTGTAGTGGCAACGGGCGGACAATTTATTTTTACGCATCTTTTTGGTTCCAGCTTCAATAATATGCACAAAGTATTGTTGCTGTTCATTCCGGGTTTATTTTTTCTATCGTGTTTAAACTTGCTTTCTGCTTATTTTGGTGGAATGAATCGCGTTCGCATCAATATAGTAGGAGCGGCTTTGGCTGCTGTAACTACTATTGCAGGAAATATTTTGATTATACCTTTTTATACTATTTTTTGGGCAGCGTTGGTAAGTACCTGGTCTTATATAGTGGCTGTTTTATGGGCATTGTATCAGTACAAAAAAATGCCGCCATCCCTTTCTATTGATTTGTTTTCCCTGAAAAAATCAGATTGGCGTTTTATTCAGGCATTATTTAATTAAAAATAATAATAATATGAATATATTGTGGTTGGCCAGTTGGTATCCAGATGAATTAGAACCTAAAAATGGCGATTTTATTCAACGCAACGCGAGGGCAGTTGCTGCGATGATGCCCATTGTAGTAATTCATGTGGTACAGGCAGGTAGCCATTTAAAAACGAAAACCAGATGGGTTCGTACAAAAAATGAAAGGCTGGAAGAATGGATTGTTTATTTTAATTATACACCAACCTGGTTTAAAAAGCTCAATACAATTTTGTATCATTATGCCTACCGGCGTTGTTATGCTGCCATACTTAAAAAATATGTTGCACAGTTTGGATTGCCCGATTTAGTTCATGTACATGCACCCATCAGGGCAGGTTTAGTAGCACGTAGCTGGTGCAAAAAAAATGACATACCTTATATTGTTTCTGAACATGCTTCCATGTATGCCGCCACTGCAATGGATGCTTTTCAAAACAGGCCTTTTTGGTTCAGAAAAGCCGTACAATCTGTTTTAAAAGAAGCAGCCTTGGTTACCAATGTTTCACGAACTATTGCTTTTCGTTTAAAAAAACTTTTCCATTTACCGCGGGTAAGCGTTATTCCTAATTTAGCAGATACAGAGAAGTTTTATTATCAACCCGATATTGCTAATCATGTGTTTATTTTTTTACATGTATCTTCTTTTCTTCCACAAAAAAATATTCACGGATTGCTAAACGCATTTCAGCAATTGATACAATACCATACACAATGGAAATTAGTGTTGGTAGGGCCAGTAACTCCTGAAATTGAAAGACTGATTGTAGAAAAAAAAATATCTGAATACATAGAATTTACAGGAGAATTGCAACATGAGGATGTGGCTGCTGTTATGCAACAATCATCTGCATTGGTATTATTCAGTTGGCAGGAAAATGCACCCTGTATAATTACCGAAGCACTGTGTTGCGGTTTACCGGTTATTACTTCCAATGCCGGTGGCGCTGCAGAACCCATTCATGCAGGCAATGGAATCGTTGTTGCACCCGGTGATGAGCAGGCACTGGTAGCAGCCTGTATCAGGATGATGCAGCAATACCATCAATACAACCGGGCCGAAATTGCACAGGCTGCTGCTAAAGTATTTGCTGCTCCTGTTATTGCCCGGCTTATTGTTGATTTATATCCACCCTTGCTCAACAAAAAAGGATAAATTATTCGCAAAAATTCCCCACCACAGTCTATTTGACAGCTATCCTTATATCTTTGCATTTGTATGAAAAATATTAGAAACTTTTGCATTATAGCACATATTGACCACGGAAAAAGTACGCTGGCGGATAGATTGTTGGAAGAAACCAAGACCATCGGCTCCAGAGATATGATGGATCAGGTATTGGATGATATGGATTTGGAACGCGAAAAAGGCATTACCATTAAAAGTCATGCCATTCAAATTAATTATCCGTACAAAGGAGAGGAATACATTTTAAACCTGATTGATACACCCGGCCACGTTGATTTTAGTTATGAAGTAAGCCGTGCATTGGCAGCCTGTGAGGGTGCTTTGTTGTTGGTAGATGCATCACAAGGCATACAGGCACAAACCATCAGTAACCTGTATCTGGCCATTGATAATGATTTGGAAATTATCCCTGTTATCAATAAAATTGATATGGATGGGGCCATGATTCCGGAAGTAACTGATCAGATTGTAGATTTAATTGGCTGTAAACCCGAAGAAATTTTATTGGCAAGCGGCAAATCGGGTATTGGCATTACTGAAATTCTTCAGGCCATTATTGAGCGTATTCCTGCCCCAAAAGGAGAGGTGGATGCACCTTTGCAGGCACTGATATTTGATAGTGTTTTCAATAGTTTCAGAGGCATTATTGTGTACTTCAAAATTATGAATGGCACACTGCGAAAAGGTGATAAAATCCAGTTTGTATCAACCGGTCAGGATTATTTTGCAGATGAGGTGGGTGTACTGAAATTAACCATGACACCAAAAGATGAGCTCCGCGCCGGAGATGTAGGTTATATTATTACCGGAATTAAAAATGCCAAAGAAGTGAAAGTGGGCGATACCATTACACTGGCTGCCAATCCCGGTGCCATGATTCAGGGTTTTGAAGAAGTAAAACCAATGGTATTTGCCGGCATTTATCCTGTAAATACAGATGATTTTGAAGAATTGCGGGAATGTATGGATAAGCTGCAACTGAATGATGCGTCCCTTACATTTGAATTAGAGACTTCCCAAGCCCTTGGTTTTGGTTTCCGTTGCGGATTTTTAGGCCTGCTGCACATGGAAATTATTCAGGAGCGCTTAGAAAGAGAATTTAATCAAACCGTTATTACCACAGTTCCCAACGTTAGTTTTCATGCCTATACTTCAAAAGGCGATAAAATTATAGTGAATAATCCTTATGAAATGCCCGATCCTACGCGTTTAGACAGGATTGAAGAACCATTTATCAAAGCACAAATTATTACACTGCCGGATTATATTGGCAATATTATGACACTTTGTTTAGGCAAACGGGGTATTCTCATTAATCAGTCGTATTTAACCCCAACAAGGGTAGAATTAATTTTTGAAATGCCATTAACTGAAATTGTGTTTGATTTTTATGATAAACTAAAAAGTAGTACCCGTGGGTATGCCTCTTTCGATTATTCGCCTATCGGGTATAGAGAAGCTGATATTGTGAAAATGGATATTTTGTTGAATGGGGATAAAGTAGATGCTTTAAGTGCTTTGATTCATAGAAGCAGAGCGCATGATTTTGGGCGTAAATTGTGTGAGAAGTTAAAAGAATTACTGCCTCGTCAACAATTTCAAATTGCCATACAGGCTGCTATTGGTGCTAAAGTAATTGCCCGTGAAACCATTTCTGCCATGCGAAAAGATGTTACTGCAAAATGCTATGGTGGCGATATTAGCCGTAAACGTAAATTGTTAGAAAAACAAAAGGAAGGGAAAAAACGGATGCGCCAAATTGGCAATGTAGAAGTGCCACAAGAAGCCTTCTTAGCTGTATTGAAGTTAGATTAAATGCTATTTTCTATCTTTCAAAAAGCCTGCTTTAACAGAATGAGCAGGCTTTTTTTCTTGCATTGAATGGCATTTTTAAAAAGGAGCAGATACACCGGTATAATTATACGGGGTAATGGCTTTCAATTCTTTTTTAAGAGCGGCACTAATTTTTAAACCATCAATAAAATGATGCAAAGTATTTTTTGTAATACCTTCTTTGCCTCTGGTAAGTTCTTTAAGTGCTTCATACGGATTGGGATAATTCTCTCGGCGTAAAATAGTTTGAATGGCTTCTGCTACAACCGCCCAATTGTTTTCTAAATCTGATTGTAGTTTTGTTTCATTCAAAACCAATTTTCCTAATCCTTTTGTTATAGATTGCAAAGCAATGAATGTATGTGCAACCGGAATGCCCAAATTTCTTAATACGGTTGAGTCTGTTAAATCGCGTTGTAACCTGGAAATAGGAAGTTTAGCGGCCAAATGGGCTGCAATGGCATTGGCCATGCCTAAATTACCTTCGGCATTTTCAAAATCAATCGGGTTTACTTTATGTGGCATAGCCGAAGAGCCTACTTCACCTGGTTTCGTTTTTTGTTTAAAATAATCCTGACTAATATATGTCCAAATATCTCTACAAAAATCAATCAATATGGTATTAATGCGTTGCATGGCATCTAAATGTGCTGCCAAATCATCATAGTGTTCAATTTGTGTGGTAAACTGTTGCCTTTGTAAACCTAATTTTTTTTCAACAAACTCGTTACCCAATTGTACCCAGTTCTTCTTCGGAAAGGCCACTACGTGGGCATTAAAATTTCCCGTGGCACCGCCAAATTTTGCAGTAAACGGAATGGCAGCAAGCGAGGCAACTTGATGTTCTAAACGCTCGGCAAAAACCATGAATTCTTTTCCTAAAATTGTAGGCGAAGCCGGTTGGCCATGTGTTCTTGCTAACATAGGCACTTTTTTCCATTGCTTGGCCAATGCAACAATTTGTTGTTTCAGGTTGAGTAATGCAGGCAGGTACTCCATTAAAATACATTCTTTCCAACTTAACGGAATGGCCGTGTTATTAATGTCCTGCGAGGTTAAACCAAAATGTACCCATTCTTTAATGGCTGCTCCGCCAGCTTTTTCAATATGTTCTTTTAAAAAATATTCTACCGCTTTTACATCGTGGTTGGTAATGGCCTCCATTTCTTTAATATGATGGGCATCGGCCAGACTAAGATTATCCGCTATTTCCAATAATTTTTTTTGTAATGCAGCCGGTAGTTTAAAAAATCGTTTTTCTGCCAAAAAAATAAAATAAGCAACTTCAACCCTTACCCTGTACTTCATTAAAGCGTATTCAGAAAAATAGATATCTAAATGAGCCGTTTGTTTTCTATAACGGCCATCAATGGGCGAGAGAGCTGTCAAAGTGTTTAATTCCATTACAAGTTGGTTTCATTACATGAATAAAATTTGGTTTCAATTGCTGCCATACCGTGTTGAAAGAAATCACTAAAAAATCAATCCATCATTTACATAAACAAATGAAACCGCCGAATTTTCTTTTCTTTGCATGCAAAAGTAAAAGAATTGAACAAGAGAATACGCGTTGGCGCTGTAAGTTATTTAAATACAAAGCCTTTATTATTTGGAGTGAGGCAAAATGCTACATTATTACAACAAATTGATTTAACAGAAGATTATCCTGCCCATATTGCAGAAATGTTATTGAATGATACGATTGATGTGGGTTTAATTCCCATAGCAGTATTGCCCAAAATGAAAGAATCATACATTATTACCGATTATTGCATTGGTGCTGAGCATGAGGTAGCTTCTGTTTGTATTTTCAGCGAGCAGCCCATTGAATCAGTTACGCATGTGCTGTTAGACTATCAAAGCCGCACTTCGGTGAACTTAGCCAAAGTATTGCTGAAGCATTATTGGAAGAAGGAAGTTGTTTTTATAGATGGCGGTATTGATTTCAGAGAACAGATTAAAGGCAATACAGCCGGCGTGGTAATTGGCGACCGGGCATTGGAACAACGCAATATTTCTCCATTTGTATACGATTTAGCAGCAGCATGGAAATCAATGACAGGCTTGCCCTTTGTTTTTGCAGCCTGGATTGCCAATAAACCTTTGAATGCAGCATTTATAGAAGCATTCAATATAGCCAATGGCTATGGTGTTTCGCATATTCATGAAGTGTTAGAAGGAATGGATTATCCGGTGTATGATTTACACAAGTATTATACCGCAAACATCAGTTATTTGCTTACTAATGAGAAGAGAAAAGGATTAGCGCAATTTTTATCTTTACTTCACACAATATAAGTATTGCATTAATGGCAACCATCACCATTATAACCATTTGTTACAATAACTTAACGGCTTTGCAAAAAACCTGTGCGGCTGTTGATGCGCAGACCTGTAAACCGGTTGCACATTGGATTATTAACGGTTCCACTACACCGGATATACAAGACTGGTTATTACAAACAACACAGCCCGCTTACCGAAAATGGATCAATGAACCCGATAAAGGCATTGCTGATGCATTCAATAAAGGCATTAGCCGGGTGCACAATGGTTTTATTCATTTGCTGAATTCAGGTGATGTGTATGCCCATGAAAATGTATTAATGGAGGTAAACCGTTTTTTGGATGCGCATCCCGAAATACAATGGATGAGTGGTAAAATAACCCTACAACGTGCACAACAATGGGTAACCGTTGGTAAGCCTTTTGAGGCAAATAAATTATATCGGGGCATGCGTAGCGTAGCACATCCTGCCTGGTTGGTACAAAAAGAAGTGTATGAACGATGCGGTATGTATAATACTGATTTTAAGATAGGAATGGATTATGATATGCTTTGCAGAATACAAAAAGAGCCCTATGCTTTTTACAATGATGTGATTACTTTATTTGATGATACGGGCATCAGTTCTACACAATACCTGGCTTCATTAAAAGAAAATATTGTTATTTACGAAAAACACTTCGGTTTTTCCATACCTTGCCGCATTTGGCAATGGCGCTTAAAGTTGCTTTTTATAGTATTGCAAACACCTCTGGGCAAATGGCTTTTTCAATTAAAGAAACGATTGGGGTGGGAAAATGTATAATATAATCACTTCAGTTTTAAAGCAATTCTACCTGTATCATCCATCCTGTTCAGTAATATTTGAATTTTATTTTTCTGAACATATTCATCAACTGCTTGTCTTGAACCTTTCCAGAAACCATAATCGTCAATAATTAAAACACCATATTTATTTAGCAATGGATACAAATGAATCATTTCATGTTTTGTGGAAGCATACCAATCCGTATCTAATCTTAATAGCGCAATTTGTTGCGGTAAAATGGAAGGAACTGTTTGCAGAATATCACCTTCCACAAAATGTATATTGTGAGAAGGGTAATTAATGTTTCCTATATTTCTTTTTACTTCATTTATAGTAGAAAATGCCCAAACCACACTTTCCGATTTATGGGATGCTTCATTTTTTAATTGGGTGGCAGCATCTCGGTTTAATGAATCCTGATCTTCTTTGGTTGGTGCTGTCATTCCGGTAAAGGTATCATACAAATACAACTGTCTGTTAGTAACCCCTAACTGTACCAAAGTTTCAGCAATAGCCATCATGCTTCCGCCTTTCCATACGCCACATTCAACAAAATCTCCCGATATATTATTTTGTATTACATATTTTACAGCTTCTATTAAACCATATAAACGTTCATTGCTGGTCATGGTAAATGGCCTAACTTTTTCAATAATATCTTTATGAAAGGGTTCAAAATCTAATGGAAATATTTGTTTTTTTTCTTCTAAATCGAACAATACCTTCAGTGCTTTAATTGGTTTTATTTTCATTTTTTTAAATTAAAAATATATTATTTATATTTGGTTGGTTTCAAAATAAATTAAGTTGCTATAAATATTTTTTTATAGTTGTAATCATTTTTAATACCGTAACACTGGCATACGGAATGTTTACCACATATTCGTATTTCAATAAATCATTTTCATTTCCTTTCGCCACTGCGTCATCAATTATATCCGGATAAACGGCAATAATATTATTGGCAATTTCTTTTGGATAAGGTGCAAACCGGCCATATTGTGAACCGTTAAAAATTCCAAATACCGTGCAATTTACTAAAGCCGCTAAATGAATGGAGCCGGTATCTACTGACAATAAACATTTGGCTTGTTTCAATACCAGCAATAAATCGGGCAGAGTGGTTTTATTTGTTAAATTTTTTACCGGATGTTGGTATTCTTCTATAAATGCTTTGCAATAAGGTTGGTCTGCCCTTGAACCGCAAACAACGGCCACCCATTTGTATTTTTCGTATAGATAATTACTTACTTCAACAAAATTTTCAGTAGGCCATATACGCTGTGCGCTTCTGGAACCGGGAAAAACTACAAAATAGTCATGGTATAATTTAGAAGGAATTTCAGAATGAATGGATTCTACCGGAAATTCAGGTTTTGTAATTTTACTTTTTTGTTGGGTAACAAATTCAGTAAATGCTTTGTTTCTGTAAAATTCAAAAACAGGCTTTTGCATTTCTGGCATTAATTGCCGATATAGTTTAAAATCGTATAATCTTTCATAGCCAGCATAATTTTCTTTATTGCGGTACATGCCAATGGTTAGTCGGGCTTTTGCAGCTTTTACAATACTGTCATCAATTCTTTTTGAACGGGAATAAATAGGATTGATCACCATATCATATCCTGCCAGATAAATATTGCGTAAAAACCGGTACCGATAATACATATTGGTTTTAAAAGCATGCTTATGCAACCAAATAGCTTTCGCGAAATAATTTTTTCCTTTTAAATTAAACAAGGTTCTAACGGAAGTATTGCCCACAAATTCAATCGTATAATCCTTCAACAAATTACTTTGTATCAATTCGGGAATAAATGATTGCCACAAAACATAATCGCCAATTTCATCGGTACGAACAATCAACGCTTGGGGGATATTTGATTTTTTTCGTTTGCCGGTTATGGCAAGCAATAAAACAAAATCATACACCAATCCTTTTAAAAAATTAAGCATGGCAATCAAAGTATTTTAGCGTGATGCATTATTTTTTTCGAAACCATTTTTCAAATAATTGCATAGCATCCGGTGTTAAATTCATGATAAAGATACCAACTAAGAAAATAATAGAAAACAATGCGGAACGAAGTATAATTCCTGTCCAGCCATTAATGGGATGAAACAGTAAATAACTTACCATAAATGCACCAACACCCAATACGATGGCTAAAATGGTTTTGCTGTTAAAAGGTTGCATGTTAAATTTTCTTCTTAAAAATTCAAAACGTATAAAATTGTAAATCAGGTAGGAAGTCAGTTCACCAACTGCCGAGCCAATAATACCATAATGTTTAATTAAAAACCAGGTTAAGGGCAAACGTAAGGTCAATAAAATTACCCCACTATTAAAATCAAACTTCCAGAAAGTAGAAGTATTAATTACTACATTATTAACACCCGTACCTGCATCTACAATTCTGGCCATACCCAAAATAAACAAAACACCCAGGCCTGATTTGTATTTATCCTGCACATGCAACACCTCCATGCCCTGTGCCACATTCAGCCAAATGTTACCAAATATAAAAAGGGCTAACAACAATAAATTGATACAGGAACGAACATAAATTCGGTTAATTTCTTTAAAATCTTTATCCTTCCAGGCTTTGGATAAATAACCGGTTGCTATTGCCTGAATGCTGCGTTGCGGTACCTGCACCAAATTGGCTGCATATTGCGATAACCCAAAAATACCCACCGATACCAGATCTTGAAAATGCGCAATAAAAACACTATCAATGGTTGCAGCAATGGAGCTAATGAGGGTGCCTCCAAAAATAAATGCCTGCATACCCATCATTTTTTTCCAAAATTTTTTGGTTACCCGGCTCATTTGCAAGGGCAAATACAATTGTTTTATTTTTCGCAGATACAGTACCAGCACCACAAAAATAAACGCATATAAAAAAGTAAATAACCAAACAAAAGTTTCGAAACGGATGATTTTAAAATAAAACAGTAAAATGAACACAGTGGTAACCATGCGCATGACCGTTTCTTTCAAAAAATTAGCAATAATGGTTTGATGAATGGCCCAGCAATACGCTTCTAATACCGAAAATAATAACATGCCCAATGCAAAGGGAAACATGAAATAATAAAAATCTACAATTAAAGGCGATTTTTGCTGATAGGCATGTACAATAACCGGCTGAAAATAAAAACCTACAATCAATAAAATAAAAAATCCGGCCAATGCAGTACCCATTGCCCAGGTAACAATATCTATTTTTTGTGCCGGAAGATTGTCTTTGTAATAAGGATAAAATTTATAAATAACCGGAATGATACCTAAGCTGGAAAAAATGTACATGTTTTGCCCAAAATCAAAAAATATGCGCGTTAAGCCAAACTGTTCGGGGGTAAATGAACCATTGGTTACATAAAAATAGGTATTCAGTGCACCTACTAAAAAACCAATGTACACTAAAAAGCTTGAAATAATGGTTTGATGCCGGATACTACCCATAATGATGGCTACCAATTAATGAATGCAACATAATGCGTCAAATTTATGTATTCAAAATTCAAAGATGGCGAAATAGTGGGAATATATTTATACAAAACGGTTTATCTTGCTGCCGTTACTTTATTATTATGGATTATGGTTTCAAATGATTTTAACCCCACATTCCGTCATCCTTTGTATTGTATACGAAAAGGATTATACAATAAAATTAGATTGTATAGTACAGAATTGAATGGGCATTTATTAGATTTTGGTTGTGGCGCAAAACCTTACCAGTCGTTATTTAACCATGTTGAAACCTACACCGGGGTAGATTATAATAGTGACGGGCATACACATCAAAATGAATCAATTGATTTTTTTTATGATGGAAAAACGCTTCCATTTGAAAAGCATCAGTTTGATAGCTTATTCAGTTCTGAGGTGTTTGAGCATGTTTTTAATTTAGAAGCTATTTTACCTGAACTCAATCGTGTGCTAAAGCCCGGTAGTAAAATGCTAATAACCTGTCCATTTGCATGGGAAGAACATGAAATTCCGGTAGATTATGCCCGATATACCCAATTTGCGCTTCGGGCACTATTAGAAAAAAATGGATTCAAAATAATCATCATCGATAAAAACGGCCACGCTTTATCTACCATTCACCAAATGTTGATGGTGTATTTACACGACGATTGGTTAAATAGAGTTTATGTAGTTTCCCGATTTAAATTGTTTAAAAAAATAGTACGACAAATACTGGTGCCTTTTTTAAATCTATTATTTATTTGCACTGAACCCATTTGGCCAAAAAACCAACGGTTATATTTAAATACGATTATTGTAGCTGAAAAAATCAGCGATAGCATGTAAATATGATATATTAATGATGCCTTCTCAAAAAAAAATAGCTTATACGGTATGTTCCGCTAATCATTTGGCTTATGCTAAAACAATGGCCGACAGTTTATTGTCAGTTGCTCCTGAATATACCGTTATCATTGGCTTGGTAGATAGAAATAGTGGCCGGTTTTCAGTTGCTGAATTTTTACCTCATCAATTAATTGAAGTAGAACAACTGGCTATTCCTGCTTTTAAAAGCATGAGTACACAATACACTTTAATTGAGTTGAATTGTGCCATTAAACCTTTTTTGGCTCAATATATTTTGGCGAAAGAACAGCCTGATATTTTATTATATATTGATGCAGATATTTTTTTCTATCATCCCATTACTTCAATTGAAGCTATTTTGAAACAAAATTCCATTGCTATTACTCCCCATTTTTTTACACCCATTAACGATGATGCCTTGCCGATGGAACGGGATGTATTGCGTTCGGGAATTTACAATGCCGGATTTATTGCAATGAAAAACAACAGCATTACGCAGGCTTTTTTACAATGGTGGGCAGAGCGATTAACCCATCAGTGTTATTACAATTTTGCAGAAGGTATGGCTGTTGACCAGAACTGGCTAAACCTGATACCCTTGTTTTTTGAACAGGTTGCTATTGTGCAACAAAAGGGTTGCAATGTGGCTTATTGGAATTTACATGAAAGAAACCTGTCAGTTCATGATAACATAGTTTGGGTAAATGAAACCGAACCACTTATTTTTTTACATATTAGTGGCTATAAATTCGAAAATCCCGATACGCTTTCGAAACACCAAACCCGCTTTCAATTAAATAACTTACCTGTTCTTCGTAATTTGTTAGCTGAATATAGAAACCAGGTACACCAAAACGGCTATGCACAATATATTCAAATGCCTTGTTATTTTGCTAAACCTGTTAAAAAATCAACAGGCATCATGGCATTCATTAATAAAATATTACAACCATTGCGCATTAAAATTACGAACGCTTAAAGTTTGTGTATTTGCAGTACCATTACCACATTGTAATCAATTTCGCAATTGCTGCTGAATAATAATTTAGTTTGAATATTGGGAATACGTTTTAATTGTTGCAGCATAAATTCTAATCCCATGTCTTTATGTACATGATAGGGGTTGAGTGGCTGACCAATTCGGTTAACGAAAGTTTCAAAATTCATGATTATTGATTTAGTAATCCTTTTAATGCATCTATTCTGAATTGGATAACGGGCCATGCCTTTGCGGGATTTCCCTGCAATGTATATTGAATGGCTAAAATAACGGCTGCACCCAACTTAAAACAATATTCTATTAGTTTTTTAACATAAGCCCAATGATTAATGGCTAATACTCTTCTTCGCTCCCCACGGCCAATTCCACTGGCCACCCGATACATATACTCTTTTGTTAACTTTTTAACTTCAACTACATGATATACCATAATTTCGGGATGGTAATATATCTTTTTCCCGATGGCTTGTAACCGATAAAAGAAATCTTTACCCTCACCACCAATACGTAAGGTACCCACCACACCGGGCAGGTTTTCATTAAAACCGCCTATAACTTTAAAATCTTCTGTTTTAATAATCATATTCGATTCTAAAGGATACTTACCGGGTTGAAATACACAAACTTCTTTGCTGTAATCAAAATTTCCAACCAATGATGAAACATAATAACTCATCCATTTGGGTTCTTCCGGAATATATTTGGGAATAATTCTACCACCCAGGCCACCTGCATCGGGATGTGTTGCAAAAAAATCAATAATTTTTGCTAAGTAATCAGGTACAGCAATTGCATCATCATCCATAAAACACAATAAACTGCCTTTAGCTACAGCAGCACCCGTGTTTCGGGCAAATGAAGCACCTTGCTGCGGTTCATTTAAAAAATAAAAAGCATATTGCGAATGGTCAGCAATAAATTTTTTACAAATCTGCTCAGTATTATCGGTTGAATTGTTATTCACCACAATTACTTCAAAAGCATTTTTGTTGAAAGTTTGTTGCACCAAACTTTCTAATGCTGCAGCTATATAAGTAGCACGGTTATAAGTACAAATTACTACCGATATTTTAATGTTTTGTTCCATGTAAGTTTTCTAAAACAGCATGTGTCTGTTTTGCAATATTACCCCAATAAAATTCATGATAAAAGGAATTGGGAATATTATCTATTGAATTGTTGAATTGTAAAATCTTTTCTGCAAATGCAACCGGATTATAATCGGGTATCAATATCAATTTTGATTGTGCTATCTTTTGAGGAATACCTCTGGCTCCGTTATGTGTTGTAATAACCGTTGTATTTTGTGCCAAAGCTTCTACCAATTTAGTTTTAATACCGGTACCCATTGAGCCGGGTTGAATCAATGCATCTACTCCTGCATTGATGGCAGCTATATTTTCAACAAATCCCAGAAAGTGAATTTCCGGATATTGTGTTAATTTTTGCAGCCATTCCTCAGGCAACATTTTACCACAGATGATGAGACTAAAATTAAATTTATTTTTTCTTAATATCGGTATAATACTACCCGTAATTTCTGTTAAAACTTCAACATTTGGCGCATAGTTTAATGTTCCGTTGAAAAGTAGTAAACAGGCAGATGCAGGAAGATTCACTTGTTGTATTAATTGGCTTCTTGCTGCCTGCTTTTCAGCAGCAGTAGGCGATGACTGCACATCAGTGCCATAACGAATAATTGTTACTTTAGATGGATTTATGTTCCATTGTTTCACGGCATAAGCTGCATCTTCTTCACATTTAAAAAAATTATGGCTACACCTTTGATGCGCCCATTTTTCATATAGTTCATATATTTTCCAATATTTACGCTTTTGTATGTTAAACCTTTCTGCTTCAATATTGTGTGAATGAATAATGAAAGGCTTTTTTGTTAATACATGCAATAAATAACCATACCAGCCCCAATAGGAATGTTCTATAACGATTACATCAATATTTTCTCTGCGAATCAGTTTTATAACAAAAAACAGTTTTAAAATATTCAGTATTCCTTTGCCCTGCGGAAATAAGCAATTGTACTTTTTGGGAAAGGGTATATCTGATAGTTGATTGTTTTTTGCTGCAACGATGATAACATTATCCTGTTTTGCAAGGTATTCATAAAACTGAGCAATACCTTTCTGGCCGCCCATTTGGGCGGGAAACACTTTATAGGAAATCAATGCTAAAACATTCATACTCAGGCAACATCTTTATCTTTATGTTTGCCCTGTTTGAATGAACTTGCAATGGCACCTATTAAGAGCAACCATACCAAAGCAGATGCACCAATGGCAATTTTAGTACTATTGTAATAAGATGCAGGTTTAAACTCAAACACAATATCATGTTTCCCTGCAGGAATGGAGAGGCCTCTTAATACATAATTGGTTTGTATAATATGTGTTTCTTTCCCATCAATATAAGCTTTCCATCCACGATTATAATATATTTCACTAAACACTGCAAATCCATTAGTGTTACTGTTAGAAGTATAATGAATGATATCATTATCATTTTTTACTAAGTGAATAGTTGCAGTAGAATCGGCTGTGCCTGTATAAGTTACCAATGATTGATCAGCAGTAGCTACAATGGCGGTATCTTTTGGTGTAAAATGATCTAAAGCTTTCATCACAGCTGCTGGCCCGTTTACAAATTGTACAGTTTTTACAAACCAACAGGGCCCCAGTGCATTGGGGTTAAGTTGCACTTCCGGTTTATTGGTTGCAGGATTGTTAACGATAATATATTTTGTATTCAGCATATTCAACACCTGCATATTCATGGGTTGCTTGCGTAGTTGGAAGTTCAGCAAATCTTCCACAATACTTAGTTTGGCAGGATGATAACCACCTACAGAATGAAAATGATAGGAGGTAAGTGCATCATTAAAAACATCCTGCGTTAAATTAAGCACCCGGTAATAAGAAGTATCCTTCATTATTTGCAAATCAGCAGCTGTGGGTTTAAAATAGGTGTCATCAATGGTTTCTTCATCCTGAAAATTTTTATCATTGAAGTAACGCCTGTCTATATTAATGTTATCCGCTGCAATTAAAACAACAAAGGCGGCAATGGCATAAGTTGTTTTCAATTTATTTTTCAGGTAGAAGAATATACTTCCCGCAGCCAGTATTACAAAAATGATGGAACGTATTAAATCGGCTGCAAACAAACTTCTTCTGTCGGCTATCAGTGCATTGTAAATGCTGTTTGATTCAATGGCATTACCCTGGGTAAGCTGGTTGAAATAGGTTTTTAAATTTACATCCGAAGGTGCAGCATAATCAAAACTAAAATACAATAGAATGGCCAATACAAAGAAGGCTCCGGTAATAATAAGTGTTTTCTTTAATGCAAAAAGAGCAATCAATTTATCTTTTGTATCGAAAAATAATTGTTGCAATACCATTACAGCTACCAGTGGAAAAGTGAACTGAGGAATCACCAGCGTCATGGTTGGCACCCTGAATTTATTGTAGAGTGGAAGATGGTTGAATAAAAATTCATTGAAGAACATTAAGTTTTTTCCCCAGCTCATCAGCAAGGCAGCTACCGTTAGTGCAAGAATCCACCATTTATGTGGTGTTTTTAAATATACCATTCCAAAAATAAATAATAAGCAAAGCACTGCGCCCAAATACACGGGGCCACTGGTAAAAGGCTGGCTGCCCCAGTAGGAAGGCATGCTTTCTGCAAACTGTGCAGCCTGGTCATCTGGCACGCCTTTTTGTTGTAAAATTTTTGCAATGTGTGAATCGTCGTTTAACTCACCATTAGATGCACCGCCATATACATCGGGTATTAAAAGGGTAAAACTTTCGGCACGGCCATAGCTCCAGTTAAATGCATAATCAATGGGTAATCCGGAATTTTTTCTGGTAGTATTGGCATGGTTGGTGGTATCTAAATTCAGGGTGCCATTGCGCATGGTAGCTTTAGAATAATCGTTGGTGGTGGCCAAACCTACCAAATTGCAGGTTGCACCAATACCTCCGGCTATCAATGTTAAAACCAGCGCTTTTACAAGATGTTGATAATCTTTTGCTTTGAGCCATTGAATGATAAATCCAATGGTCATAAATCCGGCAATAATAATAAAATAATAGGCTATTTGTAAATGATTTTGTGCAATCAGTAAAGCACTGAACAAAGCTGTAAGCGCAGTACCCCACCAATATTTTTTTTGATAAATTAGCCAGATTGCACCAATTAATGCGGGTACATAACCTAATGCCAACATTTGTGTATCATGCCCTGCGGCAACAATAATGGCTGAAAAAGAGGCATAAGCATAACCAATACTTCCGCCAATGCCTATCCACGGATTGATGCGTAGCACCTGGCTCAGGAAATAAAACGAAATGCACAATAAAAAGAAAAAACCAATGGGTTTGGGTAAAAACAACATGAAAAGCGGATGTGCATATACTACAGAAACCGGATTGGCTGCTGTGAGAATAATTTGATAAGCCGGCATTCCTCCAAAAAGGTTGTTACTCCACAAAGGGTATTTGCCGTGGGTATCTTTATATTGAATTAAATCCTGTGCCATGCCTCTCCAGTGAATTACATCGCTTTGCTGCAATACTTTTCCTTCTAAAGTGGGTTTGGCAAACAGAACCGCAATAATTACAAAAATTACAATTGCTATTACATGAGGCAATAGCTGTTTCAAATGAACATTTTTCATGTGTTTCTATTTTTTTTTGGTACCTGCAACTGCCTGAATTATTTTTCAGTAAATAAGCCTTTCCGCTCATTGCTATTGCATTTATGCTATTTACTTGCTGCCATTTTAAACTTTCTATCATTCTTATTTCAACTAAAAATAGATGGATGGAAAGTTAGTGCAGCATCAACTATTTTTATGAAAAGCAAATTAATGCTATTTTGAACGAAATTTTAATATGCAGAATATTTTATTCTTAAACAGGGTTGCACTGATCGGTAATTTGGCTTTTATAACAACCGTTGTGATGCGTTTTAGAGGAGATATTTTTCGCAATGAAATGGTAAGCAGTTATTTTATTACAGCTGGTTATGCCGTAATTGCCCTCAATTCAATTTTATTCATTGCCTTTCTTTTAAAAAAGAACCGATTTTTTTTTCAATCTGTTCCCGGTTGGTTGATGATAGGCAACTTTATTTTTTACTTAACAGAACTATTGTTCTTTTTTGTTACCATCATTTAAGAAATATTGCATTTAATCGTTTCACTATAAAGATGGTATTATTGGTTTAATAATAATTGCACTACTACTTTATCGATTGGTAAATGAACAGAATCAGTTGATAATTCAGATATGGGTAACCAGCGCAATACTTCATACTGGCCATTTACATCTGCAATTTGTTCCGGCGTAAACTGAAAGGGTGTTGTTCCGGTTTTTAATTGTGCGATAGCAGATTCCGGAGCTGATACTTTGTAATAAATTGAAATAATTTGGTCGATGGTGTTAAATGCTGAAATCTGAAAAAAATCGGTGGTGTAAAAATGTTCCTGAACAGTAATCTGCAATCCGGTTTCCTCTAAAAATTCGCGTTGTAAACATTCCCTTGTTCCTTCGCCCAATTCTAATCCGCCACCGGGAAATTTGGTAAAATAATTTCCCCTTATATATTCATCACTTACCAATAGGCGTTGGTGCCGGTCAATCAACAAACCGTACACCCGAATGGTAAATTTTTGTGGTTTGGGTAGTGTTTGATAAGCAATGGGCTGATGCATCATATTCATTTAAAATTGCAAGTATATTTCCCCTTTAAATACAAAAGTTGCCGGTCCGCAAAGCCAGATATTGGTAAATGTTTCGCCCAATTTATCAAATTCAACGGCTAATTTTCCGCCCAAAGTATTTACTTCAATTCTGTTAAACCCGGCTTCATTATGAGCAAATACCAATGCGGCAGCAGTAACGCCGGTTCCACAACTCAGGGTTTCATTTTCAACCCCTCTTTCATAAGTTCTAACAGTAATGGTATCTGCATCGGTTACTTCTACAAAATTTACATTGATGCCTTCTTTTTCAAAATCTTTGCTGAATCGAATGGCTCTGCCTTCTTTAAATACTTCATAATTGGCAATATCCGTTACTGTTTTAATATAATGTGGTGAGCCGGTATTTACCAAAAAATCGCCATAATAGCGTTCTATGGTATCTACATTCTTCATCAACAAATCTACCCATCCGTTTTTTTCGAAATGTGCTTCATGTGGGCCATCAATGGCTTTAAAATGATATTTTTCTTTTTTTAGGCCAATATCATACGCAAATTGTACTAAGCAACGGCCGCCATTTCCACACATGGTACTTTCTTTACCATCAGCATTATAGTACACCATTTCAAAGTCAAAATCTTTGTTATGGCTTAACAGCATTAATCCATCAGCTCCAATTCCAAATTTTCGGTTACATAAAAAATTAATTTGCTCTGTGGTTAATTGAATGGTACCATTTCTATTGTCAAGAATAATAAAATCGTTTCCGGTTCCCTGATACTTATAAAATGTTAACTGCATAATTTAAAGAGTGCTGATAATTGCTAATGCTTTTTTGATTAAATTTTCTACGGCCATTGCGCTATCTTTACTAAATTCTTTACGGATTCGGTTGGCTACAATAACATTTACGGATAAACAATGGTGACCTAATAATTTACCCAATCCATAAATTGCGCTGGTTTCCATTTCAAAATTACTGATTCGGTGCTGTCCGCAGCTAAAACTGCTAAAATTATCTACCAAACCGGGATTGGATAAACCCAAACGCAGTACACGACCCTGTGGGCCGTAAAAACCGGGACAGGTAACCGTAATGCCATGATGAAAGCCCTCTACAAAATGTTTCATGATGCTGATACTACCTGTAGCCAGATAGGGCTGAATATTTCCGGATAACTGGGTATGTTCTATAAAATGTTTTAAAATTTGTTGTTCCTCTTCATTGTTTACCTGACGATAATAATGCAACAAATTGTCTAAACCCAGCCCATGTGTGCCCACTACAAAACTATCTACCGAAATATCGGCCTGTAAAGCTCCGGAAGTACCTAAACGAATAATATTTAAAGAACTTAATTCCGGTTTAATGGTTCTGGTTTTAAAATCAATATTTTTCAAAGCGTCTAATTCATTCAGCACAATATCAATATTATCGGGCCCAATGCCGGTAGAAAGTACCGTTAATCTTTTTTTTCCGATAAAGCCGGTATGGGCAATAAATTCTCTGTGTTGCCTTTTTATTTCAATTGAATCGAAATGCCTGCTTACTTTTTCAACACGGTCCGGATCGCCTACAGTAATAACGGTATCTGCCAGTTCTTCCGGTCTTAGGTCAATGTGATAAACAGCGCCTCTGTTGTTGATAATTAATTCAGATGGTGCAATACTATTCATGTATTTTTTTTGAAGTTGCAAAATTAGAATTTTGTATTTAGTTACGATGCTTTATTTTCGCAGCCCGAATGGTCCTGTGGCCGAGTGGCTAGGCAGAGCTCTGCAAAAGCTCGTACAGCGGTTCGAATCCGCTCGGGACCTCTCATCAAACAAAGGATTACAACAGTAATCCTTTCTTTTCTTTATGAAGTATGCACAAACTATTGGAATTATGGCGGCCATATTGATGGTAGCTGTGTGTTTTTTGCCCTGGATTTACATTCCATCCTTACAACTAACCATTAGTGGTGTACATGGAACAGTGAATGAACAATTTACTTTTGGAAAGCAAATTCTGGCACAGAGTTTTTTTTCTGTATTGCTGATTGCATTTTTTGCATTGCCAAAAGTTTGGGCAAAACGAACCAATTTATTTGTAGGCTTTATAAATATGGCATGGGCCATTAAAAACTTTACCTTGTTTTCATTATGCCGAGCAGGCGAATGCCCAGAAGTAAAACCCGGCCTGTATATTACAGTGGGCTTAGCTGTAATTGTATTGCTGATGACTTTATTACCCAGATTAAAACTGCCTGTCGGATCAAAATAAATAACTGCAGTATCAACCATCAATTAATTTGGCAATGCCGAAGGCTGCGGCTGCAGCGGCGGCTCCAATCAGCATCACACGAAGACCTCCTGTCCACGGATTAATGCCGGTTATTTTACTTTTGAAATAACCGAAAATGTAAAGACAGATTAAAGTAACAATAACAGAAATTTTTAAACCATTGAGCGCATCGGTAACGAAGAAATAGGGGCTAAGGGGCACCAAGCCGCCCACTACATATGATAATCCGATATTAAAAGCACTTTTCCTTGCTCTTTTGGGATCTGGTTCTTCTAAACCAAGTTCATGCTTCATCATAAAATCAACCCATTTGTTTTTATCTTTTACAATTTCCTGCATGGCTTGCTCTTGCAACTGCTCACTTAAACCCCAATTTCTAAAAACCTCCCGTACTTCTTCTTTTTCTACTTCTACTTTGTTTTCAATTTCCCAAAATTCTTTCTTTTGTTCACTGTTATAATGGTCTACTTCCGTTTTTCCGGCTAAATAACCACCTAAACCCATAGCAATGGAGCCGGCTGCAATTTCTGCAATACCGGCAATCCATATTAAATTTACCTGATTGCCAACTGCACCACTTAAACCGGCAGCCAAAGCAAATGGAACGGTTAGTCCATCACTCATGCCAATTACAATATCCGTTAATAAATCTGAGCTTTGTAAATGCTCTTCTTTGTGGTGCAGGTGGTTTTGTATCATACTGTAAAATTACTTATAAACAAATGTTTTAATGAAATGATTGTAATGTTTTACGGATAATTTCAACCGCTTCCATAATTTGGGGCGCTGTAATGATGAGCGGTGGTGCAAAGCGAATTTTATCGCCATGTGTTGGTTTGGCCAATAAACCATTTTCTTTTAAAGCTAAGCAAATATCCCAGGCTGCATCCGGATTAGGGTGTTGTATTACGATGGCATTTAATAAGCCTTTGCCCCGAATGGTTTGTAGAAACTGATTTTTGAGTTTAGCCAATTCTTCCCGAAAAATAACACCCATTTTTTCTGCATTCTCCACCATTCCCTCATCTTTTAACACTTGTAATGAAGTAATGGCTACAGCACAGGCCAAAGGGTTACCGCCATAAGTGCTGCCATGTTCGCCGGGCTGTATGTTTAGCATGATTGCATCATCACATAACACTGCACTAACGGGCATGGTGCCACCACTTAAAGCTTTTCCTAAAATCAAAATATCGGGTTTTACATTTTCATGATCACAGGCCAGCATTTTTCCGGTTCTGGCTAAACCGGTCTGAATTTCATCGGCTATGAATAATACATTATATTCTGTACACAATGCACGAACCCCCTTTAAATAACCCTCATCCGGTACCACCACACCTGCTTCGCCCTGAATGGGTTCAACCATAAAGGCAGCTACATTTTTATCCTGAAAAGCTTTTTCTAAAGCAGCTAAATTATTGTAAGGCACCAATTCAAATCCGGGCATATAAGGCCCAAATCCTTTATAACTAGATGGATCGGTAGAAGAGGAGATGGCTGCCAGTGTTCTGCCCCAGAAATTACCTTCGGCAAAAATTATTTTCGCATTATTTTCAGGTATTCCTTTTTTGGCATAACCCCATCTGCGGGCTAATTTTACCGCTGTTTCCCCGCCTTCAACACCGGTATTCATAGGTAAAACCTTATCGTACCCAAAATATTCAGTGATGTATTTTTCATATTCGCCCAAAACATTGTTGTAAAATGCTCTGGAAGTAAGGGTAAGTTTTTGTGCCTGTTGCAATAGACTGTTAATAATTTTAGGATGACAGTGCCCTTGATTTACGGCTGAATAGCCGCTTAAAAAGTCGAAATAACGTTTTTGGTCAACATCGTATACAAATACACCTTCGCCTTTTTCTAAAACCACCGGTAAGGGATGATAGTTGTGTGCACCGTATTTTTCTTCTAATGAAAGATAGTATGCACTTTTATGGGATAATTGTTGCGTTAACATAAAATTCTTTTAAAATTTGAGGAAATCACATAAACCTGTTACATGGTAAAAAATACCAGAACAATAGCTTATAATAAATAACAATACGATTTGAGAATAATTTAAATAGAAGATTACCCCAAGGGATGATCTAAAAAATCGAGGTTATATTGCAGAAAGTGTTTCATGATTTATTGCTTGCAAGTTACGAATAATTGGTACAGCTCAAAAAAATTTAGTAAATTTCTCTGCAATATTTGTTTTGGTTCTCTGCAAAATTTTTACTGAAAGCGGATAGATTGAATGAAATGAGTAGTAATGTGTATAATTTAGCTTGATTATTACGGCAAAATCTATATTTCCACGGCGTGTGTATATTTTCTCTAAAAAAGATGTGATTAATATGGATTTTTCATTTGTGTTCCTTACCTTTGCCGTCCCGAAAAAAAATAGCATCATGGCAAGAGTATGTCAGGTTACAGGAAAAAAACCATTAACAGGTAACAGCGTTTCACATTCTAACATTAAAACAAAACGCCGTTTTCTGCCGAATTTACAAACAAAACGTTTCTTTTTTGCAGAAGAAGACCGTTGGGTTACTTTAAAAGTATCTTCAGATGCCATTCGTACCATTAATAAAAATGGTTTGGCCTCTGTTATTAAACAATTGAGAGCTGACGGAGTAAAAATTTAATTAAACCAGTAAATTACCCATTACAATGGCAAAGAAAGGTAATAGAGTACAAGTAATATTAGAGTGCACCGAGCATAAAACATCAGGAATGCCCGGCACCAGTCGTTACATCTCTGTAAAAAACAAAAAAAATACTCCTGAGAGACTGGAGCTGAAAAAGTACAACCCTATTTTGAAAAAAGTAACTGTTCATAAAGAAATCAAATAACCATGGCAAAAGCAGCAAAAACAGCGATTAAGACTAAAGACCAAAAAGCCGCCGCTGAAGCAAAGAACTGGACAAAAGTGATTAAACCCATCCGCAGCCCTAAAACCGGCGCTTATACATTTAAAGAAGCCATTGTGCACAAGGATAAGGTGAAAGATTTTTTGGCCAAATAGTTTGATAGCTATAATATAATTTATTGTAAAGCTTTCCTTTTAGGAAGGCTTTTTTGTTGTGCTGTCAGAAAACAATCAATACTTTTTTATAAAATACCATTGTACTATAGGTTATTGATTTCTTTTAATGCAATTGCACAAAAAAATGATTTTTAATCTTACTTTGTGCCTTTAAACATTTTTTCATATTTATTCTATTAACCATGGGATTTTTTGATAAATTATTTGGCAAGAAGGAAAAAGAAAGCTTAGATCAGGGATTGCAAAAAACCAAAGAAGGGTTTTTGTCAAAAATTTCTAAAGCAATAGCAGGAAAAAGTACCATTGATGCATCTGTTTTAGACAATTTAGAAGAGGCATTAATTAATGCCGATGTTGGTATTGATACTACACTTCAAATTATTGAACGAATTGAAGAAAGGGTTAAAAAAGAGAAATATGTGGGTACATCTGAATTGAATCATTTGTTAAAGGATGAAATTCAAAATGTATTACAGGATGCTGATGAAACGTATAAAAATTTTGAAATTCCTGCCGATAAAAAGCCTTATGTAATTTTGGTAGTTGGGGTGAATGGGGTTGGTAAAACAACCACTATCGGAAAATTAGCACACAATTATACCAAAGCAGGTTATTCTGTTTTATTAGGGGCAGCAGATACATTCAGGGCAGCTGCTGTTGATCAGCTTACCATTTGGAGCGAAAGAGTAGGTGTTCCCATTGTAAAACAAGCCATGGGCAGCGATCCCGGTGCGGTAGCATTTGATGCGGTAAAAAGTGCGGTGGCAAAAGGGGTTGATATTGTGATGATTGATACAGCGGGAAGGTTGCATAATAAAACTCATTTAATGGATGAACTTTCAAAAATTAAGCGGGTTATTCAAAAAGTAATACCAAATGCTCCACATGAGGTAATGTTGGTTTTAGATGGCTCAACAGGACAAAATGCAGTAGAGCAAGCCAAACAATTCACCGTTGCAACTGAAGTGAGTGCAATCACCATTACTAAGTTAGATGGCACTGCAAAAGGTGGAGTAGTATTGGCCATTGCCAATCAATTTAAAATACCGGTAAAATTTATTGGTGTGGGTGAGCAGATAAATGATTTATTGGTATTTGATAAAAAAGAATTTGTAGATAGCCTTTTTACTTTGCAGGATGCATAGCCAATAGCATTCAGTAAACTTAAACTATAAAAAAAGTTTGAGGTTAAAACTAACCCCAAACTTTTTGATTAAATGAATAAATTTAAGTTAAAAGGCATAACGAATACCGAGTCCGCCCCAGCCTCCTTCAAAATAAGAATACCCAACCAAATTAAATGAAGGCTGCCAGTCGAAACTAACGTTGATGGGAGCACCTTTAATTTTATAATCCAAACCCAAAACGCCATCAATACCAATGGCTACTGAATTATCACGGTATGGATAGTCTCTTTTCCAGTTATCATTATATGAACCAATATGTGCGCCGGGACCAACATACCATTTTAAACCCGGTGCGCCATTAATATCACCATGTATTTCATACAAACCGGTTAATCTAAAACCATACTGCCAAAAATAACCCAATCCCTCAATAGCATTATTGCCATTTACGAAATGTTTTACAGAAACAGCACCCGGATAAATTTTTAAACCTACTGCTGTTTGATAAGAACTGCTTAAATTTTGGGCTTCTGTTTTAGCAATACCCAGTGTTAAAATAATCAGGCTCAGGATGAATATTTTTTTCATAAATAATATTTTAGCAAAATTATAAAAAAATCGTGCCAAAATTTTGTGCATAAAACTTTGATTCTTACAAGTTTATTTGAATTTTTTCCTGTTAGTTTGCGGTATGCATACATTTGAACAACTTACTGAACAATTTGGTAAATATTTTTCAGTGCATCATTTTCCAAAAACGCCTGAAACATTATATGAGCCCTGCCACTATTTTTTACAAATTGGCGGCAAAAGAATCAGGCCGGTTTTTTGCTTAATGGGTAACGAACTTTTTGGCGAAATTCATGAAGATGCATACCGTGTTGCTACGGCTATTGAACTGTTTCACAATTTTACTTTAGTGCATGATGATATTATGGATGAAGCAGATTTACGCAGAGGAATGGCCACTGTACATGCTAAATATGGTAATAACACGGCTTTGCTGGCAGGTGATGTAATGGTAATTAAAGCCTATCAATATTTAGAGCATATTCAAAATGATTTTCTGAAACACATTTTGTATATTTTTAATAAAACAGCAGTTGAAGTTTGCGAGGGGCAACAATTAGATATGGATTATGCGCATGCAGCACACATTGAATTAACCGATTATTTAAAAATGATTGAATTAAAAACCTCTGTTTTGCTGGCGGCAAGTTTAGAAATGGGGGCCATTATTGGTGGTGCAAGCGAAGGCAGTTGTAAACATTTATATGCTTTTGGAAAAAATTTAGGTATCGCCTTTCAAATTCAGGATGACTATCTGGATGCTTTCGGGAATCCTGAAAAATTTGGCAAAGCGGTAGGTGGCGATATTAAACAAAATAAAAAAACTTTTTTATTGTTACATGCATTAGAAGTAGCATCACCTGCACAAAAAACAGCATTGATGCAACACATGCTGGGTAATGAACCTGATAAAGTTGAAAAAGTTTTAGCCATATTTAAAGATTGCAATGTGCACGAATGGGCCAATGCTTTAAAAGAACAATACTTCAATATAGCACTGCATCATTTAGAAGAAGTTGCTGTGCAAAGTGTGCGCAAAAAACATTTAAAAGAGGTTGCGGCTTTCCTCATACAAAGAGATTACTAATTTAATGCTTATCTTACCTTTTTTATAAAACAGACAATTGCATGTCTACATTGTTTAGAAAAAAATCAATTGAAAAAATTGTTGCTGATTCAGAAGCAGGAATTAAGGATGGTCATCAACATTCACTGAATAAGGTACTAACGGTTAAGGATTTAACATTTATGGGCATTGCTGCCATTATTGGTGCAGGTATCTTTTCAACAATAGGAACAGCAGCTTATAACGGTGGGCCCGGTATAGCATTTCTTTTTATTATTACTGCGGTTACTTGTGGCTTTAGTGCTTTATGTTATGCTGAATTTGCCAGTAGAGTACCCATTGCAGGAAGTGCATACACGTATGCCTATGTTAGTTTTGGTGAATTAGTTGCATGGATTATTGGTTGGGCACTTATTTTAGAATATGCTATTGGAAATATAGTTGTTGCCATTAGCTGGAGTGGCTATTTTAATAATTTATTGGTGGGTTTGGGTATTCATTTGCCTGGTTGGCTGTTAACAGATCCTTTCACAGCAGCTAAAGATTTTCAGGAAGCAACTATTTTAACAGCATCGCATCAACCTTTACCACAACATTTATTGTCTGCAACAGATACCTGGATGCAGGCTCCTGTTCTGTTTGGTAAACACCTGCTCATAAATCTTCCTGCATTTATCATTGTAGTGTTAATTACAACGTTGGCATATATAGGTATAAAAGAGAGTAAAAAATCAACCAATTTTATGGTGATTTTTAAAATCATCGTCATCCTATTTGTAATTGCACTCGGATTTTTTTATGTGAAAACAGATAACTGGGTGCCCTTTCTGCCAAATGGATTTGGTGGTGTGTTAGCAGGGGTATCTGCTGTTTTTTATGCCTATATTGGCTTTGATGCTATTTCTACCACTGCTGAAGAATGTAAAAATCCTCAACGCGATTTACCACGGGGGATGATTTATTCTTTAATTATTTGTACGGTACTCTATATTTTAATAGCATTGGTATTAACCGGTATGGTACATTATTCTGAACTGAAGGTAAATGACCCATTGGCATTTGTGTTTAGTAAAATCAGCTTAAAATGGGTGAGTTATATTATTTCAATTAGTGCAGTAGTGGCAACTACAAGTGTAATGCTGGTTTTTCAGTTAGGTCAGCCGCGTATTTGGATGAGTATGAGCCGTGATGGATTGTTGCCCAAAAAGTTTTCTCAAATTCATCCAAAATTTCAAACACCGGCCTTTGCAACCATTATTACAGGATTATTGGTTTCTATCCCTTCATTATTTTTACCGAGTAGTTTAATGACCGATTTAACCAGTATTGGAACTTTGTTTGCTTTTGTGTTGGTTTGTTTTGGTGTATTGGTATTGCCACGAATGCAAAATACTACACAGGGCCGATTTAAATTACCTTACATCAATGGAAAGTATATTATCCCAATACTGTCCATGATATTTATTATCGGATTTCATGAACGCTTTACTGATGCATTTCAACATCTTAACTCAGAAAGTTATCAGGAAATATTATTTATCGTTTTTGTTTCTATCACAGTAATTGTTTCCGTGTTAAGCTTTATCAGAAATTATTCAGTTATTCCTGTTTTAGGTGCATTATTTTGTTTGTATTTAATGATTGAAATTCCTGCCATTAGCTGGTTGTGGTTTTTTGTATGGATGGGTATTGGTTTATGCCTGTATTTCTTTTATGGAAGAAAACACAGTAAGTTAAGAACCGAAATTTAACTAATGCAGCAATTTCGTTTTTACATAATACAACCGCTCAACTAATGCTGAACGAAATAAGTCGGTCTGATTTTTTTGAATGGAGATTGTTTTCCAATTCGTTGTTGGATATATTTTAATATGTTCACCTGGTGGATTCCATAAACTCAATGGCAAATTGAATGTAGGCAAACAATTACTCCATCTGCAACGAATGGAATGATTTACTGAATCCATCTGATATTCCAAAACAGGTATTTGCGTGGTTCGTAAATATTGATCGAAAACATATTGATAATTAAACCCTGCATGCTGATTGATGTAATTTTCAATTTGAGCCGAGGTAACCGTTTGATGGTAAAAAACTTTATTTAACCCGTGCAGTATTTTCCGAAATAGAACATCATTATGCACAGAGTGGCGAATAGAATGTATTAATGCACTGCCTTTATAATACATATCGCTACTGCCTTCTTTGTTTACCCCATAGGGGCCAATAATGGGTTTATCATTCAAAATATTTTTTCTGCTGCCTACATTATAATCGGTACCTGCTTCTTTTCCGTAATAATATTCGGTAAACAATGTTTCGCTGTAATTGGTAAATCCTTCGTGTACCCACATATCGGCCACATCTTTGGTAGTAATATTATTTCCAAACCATTCGTGCCCGCTTTCGTGTACAATAATAAAATCCCAACGCAAACCCCATCCCGTTCCACTTAAATCGCGCCCTAAATAACCGTTTTTAAAATGATTGCCGTAAGCAACAGCGCTTTGGTGTTCCATACCTAAATGCGGCGCCTGTACCAACTGATACCCATCTTCATAAAATGGATAAGGCCCAAACCAATACTCAAATGCCCGTAACATTGGTTTTACCTGTTTAAATTGCTGCCAGGCAATACTGCTATCATAATCCAAAACCCAATATTGAAGCGTTAATAATCCTTTTGCCCCCAACAGCGTATCTCGTTTGTTTACGTATTTGCCTATATAGGGAATAATGTCATAGTTATTAATAGGATTCACCACTTGCCAGGTATATATTTTTTTGTTGAACGAAGTGTTTCCTGTAAAGATTAATCTTCCATTCCCCACTGCCATTAATGTATCCGGAGCAATGATAGTCAATGTGGCTCCATTATCGGGTTCATCTCCCTGATAATCTTTACACGGATACCAAACACTGGCGCCTAAACCCTGACAGGCAACACTCATCCACGGCCTGTTCAATGAATCTTTCTTCCAAATCCATCCACCATCCCAGGGTGGACGAACGGCTTCCCGAGGCCGGCCATGATAATACACGGTAATTGAATCATGGAATCCCATACGATGCGGAATAGTGTTTTTAATGAAAATTACATTATTGGTTCTTGTAAAATAAAGAATGCGTTTGTGCTGTACAATACTGTCTACTTCCAAAGGCTGTTGTAAATCAATCTGCATGGTGGTAACCGGCTTTACTACAGCATATTGAATGGTAACTTTACCCTGAATGGTTTTCGTTTCAAAATCAGGATTCACTGAAATGGAATAATGTAAAACATTCCACCAGTTTCGTTGTGCATTATCACTGCCTCTTAATGTATCGGCATGGGTAAAATTATTTTTAGCTTGTAATAATTGTCCAAAACCCAATACTGGAAATACGATAATTAGCGTGGCTAATAAAAATTTATTGTGCATCTTTATTATTTAAAAATTTGAAACGCCTATGCGGGCATTAAAGTTCATACAAAAATACGGTTTCACAGAGTGCAGATTTGTATGTTGGATTGCTCTATGTATTTTCCTATTGTCATGCAATGCAGCACATTTAACCAATCAACAGGTTTTTGAATACAATGAAAGTACCGGAATAGCCACTTTAGATCCTGCATTTTCCAAAAACCAATCCATTATCTGGGCAGTACATCAGTTATACAATACATTGGTTGAATTAGATAGCAATCTGCATGTAAAACCATCTGTTGCTAAAAGCTGGGAAATAAGTACCAACGGTTTGGTATATACCTTTCATTTACGAACTGACGTTTATTTTCAAGACAATCCGGTTTTCTCTGGCGGAAAAGGACGTTTATGTACAGCCGATGATGTGGCATTTAGTTTCAATAGAATTATTGATAAAAATACTGCCAGCAGTGGTGCCTGGATATTTAATGGACATGTGGCAGATGAACATCCATTTATGGCATTGAACGATAGTACCTTTCAGCTTACTTTAACACATCCTTTTCATCCAATTTTGGAAATTTTAACCATGCAGTATTGCAGTATTGTGCCCAAAGATGTGGTATTACATGAGGGTAAAAACTTTGGAAGAAATCCCTGTGGTACCGGACCGTTTCAATTGTTTTTATGGCAGGAAGGAGTGGCTTTGGTACTTCATAAGCATCCACATTATTGGGAGAAAGATGCAAACGGAAAGGCATTACCGTACTTAGATGCTGTTAAAATTAGTTTTTATCAGAACAAGGCTACCGAATTTTTACAATTCAGACAGGGAACCCTTTCATTTATCAACGATATAGATCCTGCATTTAAAGATGAAGTATTAACCAAATCAGGTACATTAAGAAAAGAATGGGAGGGTAAAATGCAACTGCAAAAACATCCTTATCTCAATACAGAATATTTAGGAATTTTAATGGATACCGCCAATCCACTGGTAAAACAATCGCCCCTGCGATTTAAGAAAATAAGACAAGCCATTAATTATGCTATTAACAAAGAACAAATGATGCTCTATTTGCGCAACTCCATTGGTTATGCTGCCAATGCAGGGTTTTGCCCCAAAGGGCTGCCTTCCAATAATACCAAATTTGTACATGGCTACACTTACCAACCTGAAAAAGCAAGGCAATTGATAAGTGAAGCGGGCTTTGCAGGCAAAGATTTTCCCGCAATCAAATTACTCACCATTCCAACCTATGCAGACCTTGCCAGTTTTGTTGCAAAGCAATGTGAAGAAGTGGGCATTAACATCCAGGTTGAAGTGGTTCAGAAAAGTGTTTTGCTGGAACAAACAGCATTATCAAAGGTATTATTTTTTAGAGGTAGCTGGATGGCCGATTACCCGGATGCAGAAAATTACATGGCAGTATTTTATGGAAACAATCCTGCACCGCCCAATTACACCCGTTATAAAAATAAATTATTCGATACATTATACACAAAAGCAATAGCCACTGTGAATGATTCAGTACGTTATCAGTTATACCGGCGAATGGATCAAATGGTAATAGATGATGCGCTGGTAGTACCACTATTTTATGACATGGTGATACATCTTGTACAAAATAACATAGCCGGTTTTATGCCCAATGCATTGAATTTGTTGGAATTAAGAAGTACCAGAATACTACCATAAAGCAATTCTAAAAACTTTGCGTTCACAGCAATGCAACTATTCAACCCCTTTTTTTAATTTGTTTTTAAACACTTTTTCAAATTTTTCCAACTTGGGTCTGATTACAAAACGACAATAAGCTGCATCACCATTATTGTTATAATAGTTCTGATGATACTGTTCTGCTCTGTAAAAATTTTTAAAGGGATCAATTGCAGTAACAATCGGTTTATTAAATGCACCACTTTTATCTAAAGCAGCTTTGTATTGTTCTGCTTTTTCACGTTGCATTTCATTGGTATAAAAAATCACGCTTCTGTATTGTGGGCCAACATCTGCACCCTGTTGATTTAAAGTTGTGGGATCGTGGGTTTTCCAAAAAACTTCTAATAATTCATCAAAAGAAACCTCATTAGGATCATAAATAATTTGAGCCAATTCCACATGGCCTGTATTTTTATCACATACCTGTTCATAGGTTGGGTTGGCTACATGACCGCCGCCGTAACCACTATTAACTTCATATACCCCTTTTAATCGTTGAAAAAAAGCTTCGGTACACCAAAAACAACCTTCCCCAAAATAAGCGGTATCGGTTATTATACCGGTTGGTATTTGTTTATTATCCATATTATGTTGTGGATTTACGGTTTTATTCTTTTCTACCGGCTGTGCGCAAGATAGCAGATAGCAGGAAAAGAAAAAACAACTGAATATATATTTCTCGTAATGCATAATCAAATTAATTCATTTTTAGAACAGTATTCACGAAGAATTGTTTGCAAGAGATGTTTATAACCCTGTAAGACAGAAAATTTTTGCTCAAAGTATTCAAAAAATAGCGCTTCGCATTGTATGCACTACCTAATTAACTTTGCTTTATACTATTTGTTTTCCAATATTATGCGATTATACCCCGATTCAGCAGCATTTCAATTAGAGTTTGAAGCAATCCAGCAATTACTGGTTCATTTCTGTAAAACAGCATATGCCGGCCAAAAAGCAGCAGCATTACGTATTCATACAAAAAAAGATTTTATTGTGTTAGAACTGCAACAGGCTTATGAATTTAAATTACTGTTGCAACAAAACCAATATTTCCCTATTGATTGTACGGCCAATTTGCAAAGGGAAATAAAATTATTGGGCATTAGCGGGGCTACTTTATCGGGAGAAGAATTGATACAAATTAAACTGCTGGCTCAAAATATACAATCTGTTTTTCGCTGGTTCGATACAGAACGAAGAGTAGCTTATCCGGGTTTGGCGAAAGTAATTGAACAAAGCTATTTTGAAAAAAACATCATTGAATATATTGATGAAATTTTAGATGATGCAGGTAACGTAAAAGACAATGCCAGCGATGATTTACAAAGTATTCGACTACGATTATATAAAAAAAGAAACGAATTGCGAAGAGTGTTTGATAAAGTGCTGCAAAAACTATCAAAAGCAGGATATACGGCTGATATTGAAGAAAGTTTTAGCAGTGGCAGAAGGGTAGTGGCTATATTTTCAGAACATAAGCGCCAAATAAAAGGTATTTTACATGGCGAAAGTGACAGCAGAAAAACCACTTTTATTGAGCCCGAAGAAACCATTGAATTAAACAATGAAGTATACAGTTTAGAAAATGATGAGCGGGCAGAGGTACAACGTATCTTAAAAGCTTTAACTGCTAAACTAAGTACATATGCACCCTTGCTTTCCAATTACCTGCATCTGATAGGAATGTTTGATTTTATTAGAGCCAAAGCATTATTAGCAATGGATATAAAAGGTGAAATGCCTGATATTGTTGATAAATCAATGCTGGATTTGAAAGCAGCCTATCATCCTATTTTGTTTTTAAACAATCAAAAAAATAAAAAAAACACCATACCGGTTTCTATACAATTAAATGATGAAAACAGAATTTTAATTATCAGCGGGCCAAATGCCGGCGGTAAAACCGTTACTATGAAAACGGTTGGACTGATACAGCTAATGGTACAAAGTGGTTTATTGGTTCCGGTACACCCACATTCACAAATTGGTATTTTTAAACAATTGTTTATTCACATTGGCGATACGCAAAGTATTGAATTTGAGCTGAGTACCTATTCATCCCACCTAATACACATGAAGCATTTCATTGAAATGGGGAATGGGCGTACTTTATTTTTTATTGATGAATTGGGCAGCGGCAGTGATCCCAATTTAGGTGGTGCATTTGCTGAGGTAATTATGGAAGAGCTTTGCCGCAAACATGCTATTGGAATTGTAACTACCCATTATCTGAATTTAAAAATAATGGGGAATAAAACGCCGGGCATCATCAATGGTGCAATGGCATTTGATGAAAAAAAATTGCAACCACTATATCAGTTAATGATAGGAAAACCCGGAAGTTCATACACCTTTTCAATTGCAGAAAGAATTGGTTTGCCTACTGCTTTAATAAACAGGGCAAGAAAATTGGTAGATCAACAACATTTTAAATTAGATAAACTGCTCAACAATACCGAGCAGCATTTACAGCAATTACATTCAGAAAAAAATGAATTGAAACAATTGATGAAAGAAAATGTTGTACTCAAAAAAGAATTGGAAACCACCATTAACAGAGAAAAACACCGGCAACAAATTGAGTTACTTAAACACCAAAACAAACTTTCGGAAGAGAAATTAGAATATCTCAAAAACATGGAACGCAAGTTAAAGCAGATTGTGCTTGACTATAAAAAAGCAGAAGATAAAAACGAGGTAATCCGCAATTTGAAACATTTGTTATTTCATAAAAACGAAGTAGCACAAACCAAACAAGTAAAAAAAATAACCCACCAGTATAAAGAAATTGAAACCAACATTTCTGAAGGCATGTTGGTAAAACTGAAAAAAAATTATCAGGTAGGAACGGTTAAAGAAATCAGGGGAAAAAGAGCCATTGTTCAGGTTGGACTTTTACCCATGAATATAGAACTGTCTGATTTGGTGCCCGTTGAAAAGCAGGCAGAACAGGAAAAAGATAAACCGGCAATAACACAAAAACAGCCAAAATTATAAATCTTTCAGCATCCAGATAGTACAATCCGTATGGCCGGATGCCCCCATTGCAGCATCTAAATACTTAAAGCCAAATTTTTCGTACACTGAAACTGCTTTGCTTAACTCAGGCATGGTTTCTAAATATACCTGATGGTAGCCCATTTCCTTTGCCTTCTGCAAACAGGTTCCAATCAAAAAACGTCCTGTGCCTTTACCTCTGGCATTTTTGTGTAAATACATTTTCACTAATTCACAAACACCTTCAGGTAATCCATTCGTTGGATAAATACCTGCACCTCCTAATATTTCGCCATTACTTTCTGCCACATAATAAATTGCATCTTTATTGGCAGTAAACATTTCGTATAAGTGATCGGTACTCTCATCAAAATAAACCGTTCCGGGTTTATTGGCATTAAACTCTTCTAAAGCATTTCTAATAATTTTTGCAAGTGCAACATTATCTTTTGGCTGAATAAAACGAATTATAATGTCCTGCATTTGTTATTTTCTCATTTGTTTAAAGAGGTTAATTAATGCATTGGTAGAGGAATCATGTGAAGCAACCGGTTTGTCATCTTTTAACTCCGGTAAAATTTTTCCTGCCAACTGTTTGCCCAATTCAACGCCCCATTGGTCAAAACTGAAAATATTCCAGATTACCCCCTGCACAAAAATTTTATGTTCATATAAAGCAATTAAACTTCCTAATGAGTAAGGTGTAATTTCTTTCAATAAGAACGAATTGGTGGGCTTATTTCCGGCAAAAACTTTAAAAGGCACTAACTTTTTAACTTCTTCTTCATTGGGTATTACTTTCATCAGTTCTTCTTTCACTTCAGCTTCGGTTTTACCATTCATTAAAGCTTCGGTTTGGGCAAAAAAGTTAGAAAGCAATTTTGTATGATGATCGCCCAAAGGGTTATGGCTAATGGCCGGTGCAATAAAATCGCAGGGAATAAGCGGTGTACCCTGGTGAATGAGCTGGTAAAAAGCATGCTGACCATTGGTGCCCGGTTCACCCCAAATTACAGGGCCGGTAGCATAATTTACAGGATTGCCCATTCTGTCTACACTCTTACCATTGCTTTCCATATTGCCTTGCTGAAAATATGCCGGAAACCGATGCATGTATTGATCATATGGTAATATTGCTTCGCTTTGCGAACCAAAAAAATTGGTATACCAAATACCTAGCAAAGCCATAATAACAGGAATATTTTTTTCGAATTTTTCTGTTTTAAAATGCTCATCTACTGCAAAAGCACCTTTTAATAATTGTTCAAAATTTTCATAACCAACAGTAAGGGCAATCGATAATCCAATTGCGCTCCATAAAGAATATCGGCCGCCTACCCAATCCCAAAATTCAAACATATTGGCTTTATCAATACCGAATTGCATTACTTCTTTTTCATTGGTACTTAAAGCCACAAAATGTTTGGCTATATGCGCTTCATCTTTTGCATGTTGTAAAAACCAATCTCTTGCCGAATGAGCATTGGTCATGGTTTCCTGTGTAGTGAACGTTTTAGATGCAATTAAAAACAGGGTTTCATCGGGTGTTACATTTTTCAAAATTTCTACCAGCTGGGTAGCATCTACATTACTTACAAAATAGGCTTGAATACCCGCTATCCAATAAGGCTTTAATGCTTCTGTTACCATCACCGGACCTAAATCGCTGCCTCCAATGCCTATATTGACAATATATTTAATTTTTTTGCCGGAATAACCTTTCCAGTCACCACTATGTATTTGTTGACAGAAAGTTTTCATGTGATTCAATACCTTTCTTACTAAAGGCATTACATCTTTCCCATCCACCAAAATGGGTGTATCAGAAAAGTTACGAAGGGCAGTATGTAAAACAGACCGATGTTCTGTTTCATTAATTTTTAACCCGGCAAACATGGCATGAATGGCTTCTTTCAAATGGCATTCTTCTGCCAGTTGCAGCAATAGCTGCTGTGTTTTTTGGTTGATGATGTTTTTAGAATAGTCAAATAAAATATCTTGAAAACGGATTGAAAATTTTTCAAACCTTTCCTTATCGGCCGTAAATAAATCACGCATATGCCTACGATTCATTTCTTCATCGTGATGTTTTTTAAGCAAGAACCAGGCTTGGGTATTGGTAGGGTTTATTTTAGGTAACATAACGGTTAAATTTTATTCAGCAATATTGATTCTCTTCGATTACAATGAATTGATAACATCCATAGTTAATTGTACCATGGATGGATGGATATCTAAATGCAATACCATTCTTACCTGTGTTGGTGAAATGGCCATTACTTTAATATGGTGTTTTTCCATTATTTCAGCAAATGCCTTTGGTGTAAACCGGCCTTTTACTTCAAAAATGATAATATTGGTTTCAACCGGCATTATTTGCCCAACGAAATCTTTCCTCTGCAGGCAAGTGGCAATAGCCTGGGCATGTTCATGATCCTGAGCCATTCTTTTCACATGATGGTCAAGTGCATAAATTCCCGCAGCAGCCAGATAGCCGGCCTGGCGCATTCCGCCACCAAAAACTTTTCTTACCCGTCTTGCTTTTTGAATGAAAGCATTGGTTCCTAATAAAACACTACCCACCGGTGTTCCTAAACCTTTGCTCAGGCAAATAGAGATGGAATCGAATAGCATACCATAGGTAGTGGGTACTTCATTGGTAGCCACCAAAGCATTAAACAAACGTGCTCCATCTAAATGAAGTGTAAGATGGTTGGATTCACAAATCCGTTTTATAGCGATAATTTCCTCTACTGAGTAACAGGCTCCACCGCCTCTGTTGCTGGTATTTTCAAGACTTACCAGCGTACTGACCGGTTTATGCACATCATTGGAATTAATGGCATCGGCAACCTGTTGCGCTGTTATTCTTCCTCTGTTTCCCTGTAATAACCGAACAGAAGCACCGCTATTGAATGCAATTCCGCCCCCTTCATACAGGTAAATGTGCGATAATGCATCGCATATTACCTCATCACCGGGTTGGGTGTGTACTTTAATGGCAATTTGGTTGGTCATGGTGCCACTGGGGCAAAATAATCCGGCTTCCATACCAAAAAGGGCTGCTGCTTTTTGTTCAAGCTCGTTAATGGAAGGGTCTTCTCCAAAAACATCATCTCCAACTTTGGCCGAAAACATGGCTTCTAACATAGCGGGAGTAGGCCGGGTAACCGTATCTGAGCGAAAATCAATAATAGATGGCATAGAATTGCGAAGATAAATGGGTTCAGATAAATTTTGATATTGGGCAGGGAGATTTAATTTTTTTTAAAAAAGCATTTTTTTCAGAAAACATTCGTTCAATAAGATGTTTTAACGTAAATTTGCACACTTTTGAAATTTATGAGGATAACTTTAACGCTACTATTGCAACCAAAATGCAACTTTTAGCGTCTATATGTCGTTAGTAAATAAATTGTAACTATATACTATGAGGCAGCTCAAAATTGCAACCCAGATTACCAACAGAGATTCTCAGGCCGTAGAAAAGTATCTGCAGGAAATTTCTAAAATTCCAATGATTACTCCCGAAGAGGAAACAACACTGGCCCAGAAAATTAAAATGGGTAATCAGAGAGCGCTCGACAAATTGGTGCAGGCCAATTTACGTTTTGTGGTATCTGTAGCTAAGCAGTACCAGCACCAAGGCCTATCACTTAGCGATTTGATTAACGAGGGTAACCTCGGCTTAATAAAAGCGGCGCAACGCTTTGATGAAACAAAAGGTTTCAAATTTATTTCTTATGCTGTGTGGTGGATTCGCCAATCGATACTACAGGCATTGGCAGAGCAGGGCAGATTAGTCCGCTTGCCTCAAAACAAAATTGGCACATACAATAAAGCCAATAAGGCTTATATGGCTTTTGAACAAGAGCATGAACGCGAACCTTCCACCGAAGAGCTGAGTGAAATTTTGGAAATGAGTGAAACTGAAATCAACAACATTTTCCAAAGCAACACCCGTCATACTTCGTTAGATGCACCGGTTCATGAAGCTGAAGATGTAGCAATGGGCGATTTACTGGAGGGTAGTGATGATACCGATGATGATGTGATGAAAGATTCTTTAAGAGAAGAAATCAGAAGGGTATTAAAATCACTCAGTCCACGTGAGGCTGAAATTGTGAACGCTTACTTTGGTTTAGATGGTGAAAATGGTGTAACTATTGAACAAATAGGCCAGAAATACGATCTTACCAAAGAACGCATCCGGCAAATTAAAGAAAGAGCGATTAAACGTTTACAAAAAGCCAGGTATAGCAATGCATTAAAAGCATACCTCGGTTAATCTCTCATAGCGTATTAAAAAAAACTCCCCCTGTTACTATGCAGGGGTTTTTTATTGGTTAACATTTCTCTGCTCTCACATTTCAACACTATCATTCCTTAACTTTGCAAAAATTTTTTAAGTATGGATAACGCACAATCAGAAAAAGTTCATGTATTAATAATAGGATCAGGTCCAGCCGGTTATACTGCTGCCATTTATGCAGCAAGGGCAAATATGAAACCCGTTTTATATCAGGGCATACAACCAGGAGGTCAGTTAACCATTACTACAGAAGTTGAAAACTATCCGGGGTATCCGAATGGTGTACAGGGGCCGGATATGATGATTGATTTTGAAAAACAAGCCACTAGAATGGGTGCCGATATTCGTTATGGTATTGCCACCAAAGTTGATTTTGGTGTACAACCTTATAAAGTATGGATTGATGATGAAAAACTAATAGAAGCTGATGCAGTAATCATTTCAACCGGTGCCTCTGCAAAATGGTTGGGTTTGGAAAGCGAACAACGCTTAAATGGATACGGCGTAAGTGCCTGCGCAGTTTGTGATGGATTTTTCTTCAAAGGTAAAGAAGTAGCTATTGTAGGTGCGGGCGATACAGCAGCCGAAGAAGCATTGTATTTATCTAAACTTTGCACAACCGTACATATGATTGTACGCAGAGATCAGATGCGTGCCAGCAAAATAATGCAGGAAAGAGTTTTGAATACCACTAATATCAAAATTTACTGGAATAGTGAAACAGACGAGATATTAGGCGATAAAAAAGTAGAAGCCGTTCGTATTAAAAACCGTATTAACAATACAGCAGAAACTGTTCCCATCAATGGTTTCTTCGTTGCAATTGGTCACCAGCCAAATAGTGACATTTTTAAACCCTGGATTCATATGGATGAAACAGGCTATATTCAAACCATTCCCGGTACTACCAAAACCAATTTGGAAGGCGTATTTGCTGCAGGTGATGTGCAGGATAAAAATTATCGCCAGGCAGTTACGGCTGCAGGTTCAGGTTGCATGGCTGCATTGGATGCAGAGCGTTATTTAAGTGCAAAAGGCCTTGTTTAAACATAAAATATGCTGTCAATTTACCTGAATAATGTGGTTTTCTGGGCATACCACGGTTTATACAAAGAAGAAAAGATAACTGGAAATGAGTTTGAAGTAAACCTTAGGGTTGATTATAATGCATCCAGACCGGCTTCATTTCAAAGTATTCATGATACCATTAACTATGTTGCATTATTTAAAATAGTGCAACATAGAATGGAAAAAGCCACACCCTTATTAGAAGCTATTGCATTGGACATTGCAACGGATATTTTATCTGAATTTGCAATGGCAGAGCGAGTTATAATTTCTATTAAAAAGTTAAATCCACCCATACCTGATTTTAAAGGTTCTGTAAGTGTTAGTTTTGAAATGGATCGCAACCACTTTAATCAGGCATCATAGCATGGCTTGAAAAAACTTACATATCGGAACCAATACATTCATTAGCAGATATGAAAAAAATTAGAATATTTTCAACAGCTATCTTTCTTTTGGCTGCACTGTTTGTTCAATATGCCGCTGCTCAGAATCTCCCATTATTATTTAAACAAGCCACCAATGCAGAAATTAATTTAAATGAACAGCAGGCTTTAGATATTTATAAGAAAATTCTGGTGATTGCTCCTGACAATCTCAATGCTTTGGTAAAAGCCACCGAGCTAAGTTGTTCTACCGGCGAACGATTACCTATTGCGAATGATAAACGCATTACCTTTCAATCGGCACTAGCATATGCTCAACGCGCTGTTGCAACACATCCGGAAGCTGCAGAAAGCTATTATGCACTTGCTTTGGCTTCCGCTAAAATGACGGAAGTAGAAAAAGATCGAAAACTTTTAGTTCAATATGTAAAAGACATAAAAACCAATGCCGATAAAGCATTAAACATCAATCCCAATTTAGGTATGGCCAATTTTGTAGAAGGCCGTTGGCATTATGAAATGAATAATTTGAACTGGGCTAAAAAATTAGCATTAAAAACCATGTATCCGGGTGGTATTCCACCCACCAGCTACGATTCAGCCATTGTATATTTGGAAAAATGCAGACAAACACAGCCCTACTATGTTATGAATTATCTCATACTGGCGAAGAGTTATCAGGCCAATAATAATCCCTCCAAAGCCATTGAAGTGTTAAAGCAATTGGTAAAATTGCCTGTTAGAACGCCGGATGATGCTGCTCTGAAAACAGAAGGCCAAAAAATATTGGATTCGCTGGAATAATAAGAAGGTTGCTCAACTAAAATTGCTTTTGCTGCCAGCTGCCTTTTTTAATGTACCAATAAGAGGGGATAAACAGTAATATCCAGTACACCCATTCACTTCCCCAACCAACGGTAATGGGTAAATGCCATTTTTCCAATATAAAATAACTGTACAGACAATACATGATGATGGCAAAAAACTCAATCAGCAGATTTACCTGGGTACTACCGGTTCCGGTAACGGCATTTAACCAAATAGTAGATACCGACATCAGTACCAATGCAGTAGAAACCACCCGTAAAACAGGAATGGCATGCGTAATAAAATCATTACCCTGGCCATAAAATGATAAAAATAATGTGGGAAAAATATTGATGATAATGCAAATACTACCTGCAAACAAAACAGACAGTTTCATAATTTTAATGATTAAGCCTTCTACTTTTATGTGCAAACCCTGGCCAATAATGTTACTAACCATTGTATTGGCAGCTGCTGCAAAAGCCCAGGTAAAGCATCCAAAAAAGCCAAAAATGTTGCGCATAATATTTGAAATAGCCAAATCCATTGAGCCATGGTGTTCAATTAAAATATAAAAAAACTCCCAGCTTACAATACTTAAACAGAATTGGGCTATAAGTGGTGCAGATAATCGTAAAATTAATGTAATATTATTTTTGTCAAATTCCCACGATTTAAAAAGTTGCAACTGCCTGTCAATTCCTTTTTTCCGAATAACAAAATAAATAGCCATTAATCCGGTAAACTCAGCAATAATGGAAGAGTAGGCGGCTCCATCAAACCCTAAATTGGGGAATCCCCATTTTCCATAAATCAAAACATAATCAAAAAATACATTGGCAATCGATTCTGCAGCAGTGCCAATAATTAAATATTTACTTTGATTGGTGCCCACCAATACAGCATTTCGTAATTGGTATAGGTATAAAAAAATAAGCCCGAAAATCCGGATACGCAAAAATTTTACAGCCATGCTAACATGCAGTGGATTGCTAAGTGTATGCTCTAAAATTACCGGTACCAAAAACCAGGTAATTAATATTCCTAAAAAGGCTAAAACAAATGAAATTCTAACACCTTGAGCAAATAAATTACCAATGGCTTCAATTTTATTTTCGCCGGCACGTCTGGCAATAATGGCCTGCATTCCATTATTTAAACCAATGCCTATTACTGCAAAAATTAAGTAATATACACCTGTAATACCAGCTACAGCAAGCGGCTGTTCGCCCAAATGCCCTAAAAATACATTGTTGATAATAAAATTTAACTGCGGTACCAAAGTGGCGGCAGCAATGGGTAATGCAATTTTTAATATTTGTTGATTAGAAGTTGTTACCCGATAATCGGCAGTAACAATAGCAGGCTCACTCATATTCATTGCAAATCTACAGTTTTGTTGATATTCGATTTAGACATTCTGAATGTATTCTTTTTTAAACAGTAATTGTATATTTGAACAATGGTTGAAAAAGAAATCAGTCAATACAGCCTTAACAGAGGGGAGCAGCCGGCTATAGAAAAGCAGCTCACTATTGAAGTAGGTTTGCATTATATCGCTTTAACTGAAACATCAATTGAATCTGCCTCTATTAGTGCGTTGGAATTATTTACTTTTCAAAAAATAGAAAGCGACTGGTATTTTATTTTTCAGGAAGTTCGCTTACAATCCATTTTATTTGATTTGCCCTACCACACCAAACAAATATTTTTAAATGGATTTGAGCAAACCATTATTCCTGAAAATTTGTATTCTGAATCTGCTGCTCAATCTTCATTAGAGTTGTTGTTTGGATGGAGTAATATGGAGATGAATACCGATGCCATAACATTACCTGAAACCAACTTGTATATTGCCTGTCAAATTCCGCAAAGTCTGCAACAAATGCTGGCAGGTACCTTTTCAGATACACCTGTTTACAATAGTTTGGGTAAACAAATTCAGCTTGCATTTCAAAGGGCAACCAGCTTTTCAAATTATTGGCTCATTTATTTTTATCCGGGTAGTTTTTCGATTGTAAGTATACAACAGCAACAATTGCAAACGGCAGCGCATTTCAGTTATACCTGTGCTGATGATGTGGTTTATCAAATTGTTGCTTTAGTGAATACCTATTCCAAACCCGAATTTGAACTGAAAGTAGAAATAAGTGGCATTATTAATGAAACAGATGAGGTTTATACTTCGTTACAAAAAATAATTCCTGACATGCAATGGCAGTGTGGTTTACCTGAACAGAAAATTTTAATTGAAAAAAACTATTATCCGTTACATTATTTACTACCTTTTTTTAATATTATTTTATGAGGATCATTTCAGGCCAATGGGGAGGAAGAAAAATTAAACCGCCTGCAAAAATGCCTTTTACCCGACCCACTACCGATATTGCCAAAGAAGGGCTTTTCAATATTTTACAAAACCGCATTAGTTTTGAGGGCATTCATACCTTAGATTTGTTTGGCGGTACCGGAGCCATTAGTTACGAACTGGCCAGCAGAGGTGCTGCATTGCTAACCATTATTGAAAAAGATCCTACAATGGCTGCTTTTATTGAAACAAACATGCAACAATTGGGAGCCCTACCCAATCAGTTTCAAATATTTAAACAAGATGTTTTTAGTTTTTTAAGTACCTGCACCGAACAATATCATTTTATTTTTGCAGGGCCGCCTTATGCTTTAGGCAATATCGATGATTTGCCGGCCATTATTGTAGCAAAAAAAATGATTCTGCCGGAAGGATATTTTGTGTTAGAACATACACCGCGTAATAACTATCAACATTTTAAAGGATACAGGTTTGAACGCAATTACGGCACCACCATTTTTTCTTTTTTTTCAATGGATGATGCAGATTGAGTAGTTGCTGTAAAAGAATTATTGATTCCGCAACATCTTCAAATACATTTTTTGAGTATAGTGTAGTTTTCATTTATGCAAACAAAATCAATTTTTATAACCGGTATTGGTACCGGGGTTGGTAAATCGGTAGTAAGTGCTATTGTAACAGAAGCATTACAGGCAGATTATTGGAAACCCATACAGGCAGGCCTTGACGATGGTACCGATGCAGCTACCATTCAACAATTAATTTCAAATACAGCTACTCAAATTCATAAAGAGGCCTATGTATTAAAAATGCCGGCTTCACCTCATATTGCTGCAGCTGCCGAAAATAAAATTCTGGAAATAAATAACATCCAAAATGCCATGCCCAAAACCAATAATCCATACCTGATTATTGAAGGAGCCGGCGGATTAATGGTTCCCATTAATCACCATCAATTTATGGCAGATGTTATAAAAGCACTTAAGGAACCGGTAATTTTAGTAAGTAGAAATTATTTAGGCAGTATTAATCACTCCTTATTAACGGCACTGGTGTGTAAACAATATAACCTGCCTGTTGTAGGCTGGGTTTTTAACGATCATTATTTGCAATATGAACAGGAAATTGTAAACTGGTCAGGTTTTCCTTATATTGGCAGTATCCCATTTACAGAAAAACCCAACCGGCAGTTTGTATTGGAGCAGGCAACAAAAATTAAAGAGCGATTGATTGAATTATTATGACCAAGTTAGAACTAAGAAATTTGTATTTACAAAAACGAAAATCAATTCCTGAAAAAGAGAAATTGATTGGAGAAGATTTAATGTTGCTGCAATTACAACAACTAAATTTTAACCACATACATTATGTATTGAGTTATTGGCCATTAGCAACCACCAATGAGCCCAATACACATTTATTTACGGGATATCTGAAACATTTTTATCCCAATATACGCATTGCCTATCCGGTTACCAATACAACCAACCACACCATGCAGGCAATATTAACAAATGAACATACCCAATTTGCCACAAACAAGTGGGGTATTTATGAACCAACGGAAGGGGATTTGTTAGTACCGGAAAGGATTGATTTAGTTTTTGTTCCACTAATTATCTGCGATAGGGCGGGTTACAGAGTAGGTTACGGCAAAGGATTTTACGACAGATTTTTAACAGATTGCCGCAAAAATGTTGTTACAATTGGCTTTTCTTATTTTGATCCCATAACTAAAATAAGCGATACCCAATCTTTTGATGTACCTTTAAATTATTGTATTACTCCCCAGAACAGATATGAATTTTAATGCTTTCTTTCTAAAATCATTCAGGGTATTGCTTTTACCCTTTGCTATTGTGTATGGTGCAGTTGTTTTTATCAGAAACAGAATGTATGATAAAGGAATTTTTCAGGAAACAACATTTAATTTTCCGATCATTTGTATTGGCAATATTGCAGTAGGTGGTACCGGTAAATCGCCAATGGTTGAATATTTGCTTACATTTTTGCAACCCCGCTTTAAAATAGCTACGCTAAGTCGCGGCTACAAACGTAAAACCAAGGGTTATGCTTTAGCCAATGAAAACACAACTGCATTAGAAATTGGAGATGAGCCGATGCAGTTTCATTTAAAATTTCCAAACGTGCCTGTAGCAGTAGGCGAGGAGCGTTTGATAGCTATTCCACAATTACTGCATGATGTACCCGATTTGCAAGCCATCATTCTGGATGATGCTTTTCAACACAGAGCTGTGAAAGCAGGTATAAACATTGTATTAACTGAATATAATAATCTGTACATATACGACTTTTTTTTACCTACCGGCGATTTGCGAGATGAATGGGGTTCGGTTAAACGTGCGGATATTATTATTGTAACAAAATGTCCTTCTGATTTGTCGGTTGAAAAAAAACAAAAATTATTACGTAACCTGCATCCATTACCCAAACAACAGGTATACTTTACTGCTATTGAATATGGAATTCCTTATCATATTTCACAGCACACAAAAAGGTCTATAACAGATAAAGATGAAATATTGTTGGTTTGTGGAATTGCCAATCCAAAACCGTTAAAAGACTATTTGGTGCAACGAGCCGCCACCTATTATCAAAAAAACTATACCGATCATCATATTTTTACCATCGATGATCTAAGGGAAATTATCGAAAAATTCAAATCAATTGATGTTCCTCAAAAAATGATTCTAACAACAGAGAAAGATGCAGTACGCCTCACTAAATTCAAACAAGAATTAGTAGATTTACCATTATATGTACTTCCCATCCGTCATCAATTTTTGTTTCATGAAGCCGCATTATTCGAATCTGCCATTGTGAATTACATTATAAATTTTAGCAACAACAAAAAAAATGAGTAAACAAAAAAATAAGAAACATAGTACCACAAAACATACCCATAAAGCATTATTAGAAACAGGCGTTTTAGAAATAACCAGAAGCGGTATTGGTTATGTGGTAATTGCAAACGGAACCGGTGATATATTAGTACGGCAAGGAAATTTTAACACAGCGCTTCATGGAGATACTGTAACAGTAAAAGTGATTAAAGAAAGTAGTACTACGAAAAAAAAAGAAGGAAGAATTGTGGATGTTTTAGAAAGGAGGCAAACAGAATTTGTAGGTCACCTGCAATTATCAACTAATTTTGCTTTTTTTATCCCGGATACAGAAAGGCCAATGCCCGATATTTTTATACCATTAGATAAGCTAAACGGAGCAAAACATAAAGAAAAAGTAATTGCCCGATTAGTAAAATGGGATAAAGACGATAGAAAGCCGGTTGGTGAAATTGTCAGTATTCTATCATCGGAAGATGAAAACGATGCTGCCATGAAAGATATTCTGGCACAGTCGGGCTTCCCTCTTTCATTTGATAAAACTGTATTGCAAGAAGCAGCCAGTCTTCCGGTAGTATTAGATAAAAAAGAAATTGAAAGTAGACGAGATTGTAGAGATATTTTAACCTTCACCATCGATCCCGTTGATGCAAAAGATTTTGATGATGCCATATCTATCAAAAAAATAAAAAATAATCTTTATGAAATTGGTATACACATTGCCGATGTAAGTTATTATGTAGTGCCTGAAAGTATTTTAGATGAAGAGGCTTATAAAAGAGCTACCTCCGTTTATCTGCCCGATAGAGTAAACCCAATGTTACCCGAAAAAATTTCGAATGAATTGTGTTCACTCCGTCCGCATGAAGATAAATTTACTTTTTCTGCAATTTTTGAAATTACTGCTGCAGGTGAAGTAAAAAACCATTGGATTGGCAGAACAGTTATCCATTCTAACCATCGCTTTACTTATGAAGATGTTCAAAGTATTATTGAAAATGAAGAGGGATTGTATGCAGAACAAATTTTATTACTAAATACCATAGCTCAAAAATGGCGAAAACAAAGGTTTCAAAAAGGCGCCATTAATTTTTCATCACAAGAAGTGCGTTTTATTTTAGACGAAAAAGGGAAACCCATCGGTATTACAGTTAAAGAAAGTAAAGAAGCCCATCAGTTGGTAGAAGAATGTATGTTATTGGCGAATAAAACAGTAGCTGAATTTGTTGCCCACACAAAAGTAAAAGATGATAAAGAAATTCCGTTTCCTTATCGCGTACACGACAAACCTAATGAAGATAAATTAACACCTTTTATCGCCTTTGCAAGAAAATATGGTCACCAATTCAATACTTCAACTCCCGAAAAAATAGCACAGAGTTTTAACGATATGCTAAAGGCAGTGCAAGGCTTACCTGAACAACATGTATTAGAGCAACTGGGTATTAGAACGATGTCGAAAGCTATTTACACCGAAAACAATATTGGCCATTACGGATTAGGCTTTACGTATTATTGCCATTTCACTTCTCCCATACGCCGTTATCCCGATGTGTTGGTACATAGAGTAGTAGCATCCATACTAAGAAAAAAACCATTACTGGATAAAAAAATGGAAGAAAAATGCAAACATTGCAGTGAAAGAGAACGAGCTGCAATGGATTGCGAAAGAGCCGGCAATAAATACAAACAGGTTGAATTTATGAAAGAACGATTGGGTGAAACTTTTGAGGGGATAGTGAGTGGTGTAGCCGGTTTTGGTTTCTGGGTAGAAACAGTTGAACACAAATGCGAAGGTTTGGTAACCATAGTAAGTTTGAATGATTATGATGAATTTAGACTGGTTGAAGCAGATTATGCTTTAGTGGGTAGAAGAAGTGGCCGGCAATTTAGAATGGGGGATAAAGTAACAATTAAAGTAGTAGCTGCTAATTTAGAAAAAAGACAATTAGATTATGAGTGGGTACCAGGTAGTGAGGTAAAAGCAGGCAAGGGTTTGGGAAGAAAAGTAGTAAAAGCCAAAAAAAGGAAATAGAAATATATTGTATCATCCTCAAAAACAACCAACATGCTTAACAAAAAAACAATACTGTCGGCGCTGGCTTTGTGTACCGCCTTCAGTTTATTTGCCCAAACCGATCCCAAAGAAACCGAACAATGGTCGCCTGTGCCGCCCATTGTTACGCCAGGTATGTCTGCATTTACCAACCCACCTTCAGATGCCATTATTTTATTTGATGGCAAAAATTTAAATGCATGGGAAAATGCCAATAACCCATCACAACCGGCTGATTGGATGGTATCGAAAGGCATACTTACTGTAAACAAAAAAGCAGGCAATATTCAAACCAAAGAAACTTTTACTGATTATCAGTTGCATATTGAATGGCGAATACCTGCCGATATTGAGGGGGAAGGACAGGCCAGAGGAAATAGCGGTTTATTTCTGGCTTCAACCGGACCGGGTGATGCAGGTTATGAATTACAAATTTTAGATAACTATAAAAATACTACTTATGTAAACGGACAAGCAGGTAGTATTTATAAACAATTTCCTCCGTTGGTAAATGCTTGTCGCAAACCTGGAGAATGGCAGTCGTATGATGTAGTTTGGACCGCACCACGTTTTAATGAAGATGGTTCGCTTGCATCTCCTGCACGGGTAACGGTTTTTCAAAACGGAGTGTTAATACAAAACAATACTGTTTTAAAAGGTCAAACTTTATACATTGGTAAACCTTTTTATAAAGCACATGGACCTGCCCCCATTAAATTGCAGGCACATGGTGATAAAAGTAAACCCATTAGTTTTAAAAATATATGGATTCGTAAGCTGAATTAGCTAATTTTAATTTGAAAAAATAGTTAAATAATGCCCATTTTTTTCATTAAAAATGTGGCATTTTTGTTTTGTGCAATGCCCTTACGCAATACATAATCAAAACTTAAATGGTTGTTTTCTATGGTGCTTTCAAAACAATAATTGGTAATGTTGTTTGGATACATTTCCTCCAATGAACTCAATTTTAAATCGTGTGTAGCAAATAAAACAATACAAGGTTGCTGTATTAACTGCAAAATAAATTGTGCTGAACCTTCATATTTATCACATGAGTTGGTGCCTCTTAATATTTCATCAATTAAAATTAATGCAGAATGACGGGTTGATAATTGTGTTTTAATATCAGCCAATTTTTGAAGCTCAGCCATAAAATAGGAAGTATTTTCCTGCAATGAGTCTGAAATTCTGATACAGGTAAACAAATACATGGGCGTAAATGAAAATTGCGTAGCACAAATCGGCGCGCCTATTTCGGCCAACAAGATATTAATACCTACAGTTCTTAAAAAAGTACTTTTACCACTCATGTTAGAGCCGGTTATTAATAACACACCCGATTGTTGCAATTGAAATGAGTTTTTAACCAATTGCTTCCCGGATATCATGGGATGGCCTAAATTAGCTGCTTTAATGATAAATCCTTCTGTTTCAATTTCAGGATACACAAATGCGGGATGGTTATAAGCAAACAATGCCATACTATTCAGGTATTCAATCTCGCCTATGGCTTCCAACCATGCGTTGATTTTGTTTTTATTATTGTGGTGCCAGTTATCTAATAAAACAGTACAATGTACATCATACATCAATAAGCTATTTAAAAGGGTAGTGGCCAATAAATTGAATCGTTGATGAATCAGATTGGCAATGAATGAAAGTCTGACTATACTTTTACAGCCTTCATTTGCTTTTTCTTTTAGTTGTTGTAAAACAACTGCATCATTTACAGATACATTTTTAAATACATCTAAAAGCTTACTATAAGTATTCAGCACTTCCTGTTGCTTACCTAAAGTAGCAAATGCTTTACCGTTGTATTTTCCAGCAATTCCTACATGTAACCAATTCAATACAATACAAATGGAAAGCCATGCATAATTGCCGGTATCTAAAGTATAGATGAATGCCACAATAGAAAGGGCAGGAAGTATATACCTGATGCTATTCCAATAGGTACGGCCGGTTAATGAAGTAAAATTAGTTATCCATTGCTGAATGCCGTTGGTATGAACTGTTTCATCATTTTTGTACAGCATGGCTGTAGCAATCCAAGTTTCTATAATGCTGTATTGAGTGCTGTAAGTTTTTATGGCAGATTGATACAATAATATTTTTTCTTTTTGCAGCATTGGATTGCTCAATTGATGAAATAATACCTGTTTACCCAAGTAAGTAGTGGTTCTGTTCAACAAATGAAACAATGATTTTTTTCCGAAAATATCCAGATCGGCATAATAAGCTGTATTCATAAAAAATTCGTTCCCATCATCAAATGCATTGTCTTTTTCGTCCAATACATTCCATTCATTTTGTGCCAGCCATAATTTATTCTGGCAAATCTGTTTTTTGTTTTTAAAATTAAAATGAATGGAAATCAATGCCAGAAAACCGGCTAAACCAAGAAAAGACAATAATAGAATTACCTGATTGTTATTTGTAAAATATTGGTATAACAAATACAGCCATGCTACAAAAAATATAGCACGGAAAAATGCAACTGCATTTATTTTATTTTTTAACCGATGTACAGCTAAAGTATAATCCTGAATTTTATTTTGATAGAATACCTGTAACTGATGAATTGAATCACTCATAAATTTTAAATAGCATGCGTTGATGTAGTAAAACAAACTCCTTCCTGTTCTAATAAAGGCAAAACCGTGTTGTAAATGGCAGGATGTGTGGGTATATGCAGCCCTCTTACATTGAGCTGATTGTTTAACAGAAGTGTTGCTGCAATACCCAGTGGTAAACCTACTGTTTTAGCCATGGCAGTTTGCATGGCATTTTCACCTGTTATTTTTAATTCAGCAATATGATAAAATTTTTGGTCTTCAATTGTATACTCAATTTCATGAATCATCATCACCAAATCTTTATCGTTGGGTTGCAATGCCCATTTTTTTTCCAGAATAAATTGTAACACATCAGCAGCACTGCAAGTACCTTTGTTAATTTGAGTAGCAACATCATACCAGCCAATTTGTTGCAACTGACTTTGCATCAGTGGTGTTGTTGGGAGTTGATGGTACAGATCTTCCAAACCAATTTTTTCAAAATGCAGCTGATAAAATTCAGCAATACACATACCATCTGTTGCATATTGTAACTTTTCATCTGTTAATTGCCAATCAACCATCCATTGCCAGCCTTTACAAAAATCAGTATATCGAATGGTGGTGCGTTTAAAGGTTGCAGCATGTGATAACGCATATTTATTCATGTAATGCAAAGAATCTCTGTTTGAGTAATATACCAACCCGGGTATGGATGCATTTTTCAGTGGAGTACAATTGGCAAAAATTTGCTGATAAGGTATATGCACAATGGCATTATTTTCTTTAAATACTGCTCCGGCTTTTCCGGCCATCACTACATTTCGAGGGTTCCAACTAATTTTATAATGCCAGGCATTATCATCACTTTCCGGTGCCACCAAACCGCCACAATGCGATTGAAAGGAAGTAATTTTTCCGCCCTTTTTCTGAATGGAGGCGATCATTTGCATGGCACTCATATGATCAATGCCCGGATCTAAACCCATTTCACACAAAAAAAGCAATTGCTTTTCCTGAATGGCTGTAGCCATTTGCTGCAAATTTTCATCAACATAGCTGGCAGTCAGTAAATGCTTGTTGTGTTCTATACAATCTTTTGCCACAATATAATGTAAAGCCGGAGGAAGCATCGAAATTACAACGTTAGCCTGTTGTATCAGTGCAATACGCTGCGCTGCATTTTCAATAGCAACACCCACAGCTTTCACCAATGCATGCTGCCCAGCTTTTTCTGCTGCAATTGCAGCATTTGCATCTGCAACTGTAACCGACCAATTATATTGTGTGGCTGTTTTTTTTAAATATTCAATCAGTACGGTAGCCGATTTACCCGCACCAAGCAATAAAATATTTTTCATATGTATATGATTTGCTCCAATCCAATTTTATAATTTTATATTTACATCCGGGGTTGCAGCTATTCAAAACAAGCAACTGAAAACTTTCCTGTGTTTATAAAAAGTGAGTATTTAAATGGTTCGAAAGCGTTAGTACTTCCGCCATATTTAAATACCAAAACCTGTCTTTTTTTCAAAGATATGGCCATAAAATGGTTATTAAAAAGTGATACCTGAAATTGCCGGATAGAACCAACAATTTAATGTATATATCCTGTGGAAAAATCTATGAAAAAAGGGCTTTTAATGCCTGATTTTAGCAGCAAAAAAGCTATCTTCGCCATCCTGTTAAACTTGCACTTTGGGTTTACAGGGTTATTCATCTCATTAGTACTACAAAAGATACATGGAAGAAAATTTATTGCCCGAGAAAACAAACGATAACGACCGTATTATTCAGGTAAATATCGAGGAACAAATGAAAACCGCCTACATCGACTACTCAATGTCGGTGATTGTAGGCAGAGCCTTGCCGGATGTAAGGGATGGCTTTAAACCTGTACACAGAAGAGTGTTGTTTGCAATGCATGAATTAGGTAACAGCAGTAACAAACCTTATAAAAAATCGGCCCGTATTGTGGGTGAAGTAATGGGTAAATACCATCCACATGGTGATGCCTCCATTTATGATACATTGGTGCGGATGGCACAGGACTGGACGATGCGCAATGTAATGGTGGACAGTCAGGGAAACTTCGGTAATCAGGATGGAGATCCTCCTGCTGCGATGCGTTATACGGAGGTGCGTTTACATCGCTTTGCAGAAGCCATGCTGGAAGATATTGAAAAAGAAACTGTTGATTTCCAACTCAATTTCGATGATTCGCTTCAGGAACCTACTGTTTTACCTACTCGTATACCGCAATTACTTGTAAATGGCAGCAGTGGCATTGCCGTTGGTATGGCTACCAATATGATGCCGCATAACCTGAGTGAAGTAGTGGATGGTTGCGTAGCATACATTCAAAACCGGTACATTACAATTGATGAATTAATGCAATATATTAAAGCACCCGATTTCCCGACAGGTGGTGTTATTTATGGCATGGAAGGCGTAAAGCAGGCATTTTTAACAGGCAGAGGCAGGGTAGTTGTTCGCGGGAAATGCCATATTGATACTAAACCCAGTGGCAGAGAGCAAATTGTGATAACCGAAGCACCTTATCAGGTAGGATTGGATGCGCTTACAGATAAAATTGGTCAATTGGTGAACGATAAAACCATTGACGGAATTGCACACGTCAACAATGAAAGCAACAGCAGGGAAGGAACCAGAATTGTATTGGATTTAAAACGCGATGCAGTTGCCAATGTCATCATCAATCAACTGTATAAATATACCGAACTACAAACCAGTTATGGTATTAATAATGTAGCTATTAGTCATGGTCGGCCTAAAATCATGAATTTAAAAGACCTTATTAGCGAATTTATTCAATTCAGGATGGAGGTGGTAACCCGCAGGGCTAAATTCGATTTAAGGAAAGCAGAAGAAAGAGCACATATTTTAGAAGGGTATCTGAAAGCATTGGATCATTTAGATGAGGTAATAGCACTGATTAGAGCCAGCCAAACCCCTGATGAGGCCAAGGCTGCTTTAATGCAAAAAAGCACCGAAGAAAAATGGTATCTGGCACAAGAATTATTTACAGATGTTTCATTAGAATTATACCAACAGGCAATTGGATTATCAGAATTACAGGCCAAAGCAATTTTAGAATTACGTTTACAACGCCTTACCGGCATGGAACGCAATAAAATTATTGAAGAATTCAATGGCCTGATAAATACTATCCGGCATTTAAAAGAACTGTTGGCCGATGAAGGTCTTCGATATGATTTGATTTCGAAAGAACTGATTGAAATTAAAGAAAAATTTGGTGATAAAAGACGCTCCGAAATTCAGTATTTGGCTGAAGAGATGAACATGCTCGACTTTATTAAGGAAGAAGATGTTGTAATTACCATCTCACATTTAGGCTACATTAAACGTACTACAGCAACAGAGTACCGTCAGCAAAAAAGAGGTGGAAGAGGAGCCATTGGTACTAAAACACGAGAGGAAGATTTTGTAGAACATCTTTTCGTGGCATCTACGCATGATACCATGCTCATATTCACCGAAAAAGGCCGTTGTTTTTGGTTGAAGGTTTACGAAATACCCGAAGGTGAAAAGCAAAGCAAAGGAAGAGCCATTCAAAATTTAATTCAAATTCCGCAGGATGATAAGGTAAAAGCCATTCTGAATGTGAATAATTTGGATGACAAAGCCTCGCTTCAGGATAAATTTATAGTGCTTTGTACCAAAAGAGGCATTATCAAAAAAACACATCTGGAAGATTTTAGTCGCCCCCGTGCTACCGGCGTAAATGCCATTACCATTAATGAGGGGGATGAATTATTAGAAGCCAAGATGACCAATGGCAATCATGAAATCATGTTAGCGGTAAAATCGGGCAGGGCAATACGTTTTCCGGAAATAAAAGTAAGACCTACCGGACGCGGTGCCATTGGTGTACAGGGTATTGAAGTAGATGATGCCACCGATGAAGTGGTTGGCATGGTATGTGTTGATAAAGCCGATAAAAGCAAAACCATTTTGGTAATTAGTGAAAAAGGGTTTGGTAAAAGAACGCCTTTAATTGATGCAGACGGAGAAGATGTTTATCGCATTACAAATAGAGGAGGAAAAGGGGTAAAAACCATTAATGTTACCGAAAAAACCGGTAAATTAGTCGGTATAAGAGCAGTGGAAGATACAGAGGATTTAATTATCACCTGCAAATCGGGTATTACCTTGCGTACGCCAATTGCCAATATTAAAGAAGCTGGCAGAGCAACACAAGGGGTAATTTTAATCAGATTGGATGCCGATGATGCCATTGCAGCCATATCAACTATTGAAGAACAGGATGCAGAACCCGATCCTTCAACTGAAAATACCGTGCTTTCAAGTGAGGTTAATTCGAATGCAAATAAACCCAATGATGATGCCTCAATCAATAACCTGGAACCAGATATTAACCCGAACGAACCTATTTCAGAAAATTAAAAATAAATTTAAAAATATCAGACACATATTCATAAAATCATTAACGCATAAAAAGTATGTAAAACTGATATATGATTTTATAAAACAATAAACATAAACACATGAAAAAACTTTTATTGGTTGCCTTTTTTGCAGTAGGCTTAACAGCTTTAAAAGCGCAGGATTTTAAAAAAGTGCAAACGGCATTGTTACTGAACCAGGTAGAAAATGCCAAGACAGAAATTGATAAATTAATGCAGGAACCCAAAGCACAAGCCAAAGCAGAAGGCTGGTTCTGGAAAGCCAAAGTGTATGCTGCCTTGTTTAAAGATGATAAAACCAGAGAAAAATATCCCAATACAGAGGTAACTGCTGCAGAAGCTTTTAAAAAATACAAAGAAATGGATCCGGACTATAAAATTTTAAAAGAAAATGGTGGTCAGGATATTCCATTTAACCTCTACGTTACTTCATTTAGCCAGGGTGTAAAAGAATTCAATTCCAAAAAATGGGATTCGGCCGCTTTTTATTTTGGTTATGCAGTTGATTACAGTGATGTAATTTTTGAAAACAAATGGAGTACCGCCAAAATGAATTTTGACACTACTTCCATTTTATATGCTGCTTATGCCAATCAGAATGACAAAAAATTAGATAAAGCGTATCAATACTATGGCAGACTTGCAGACAGCTCTGTTCATGGAAAAGAATATGAGGATATTTATAAATTTTTATTGGTAAGCGCCAGCAACAATAAAAACAAAGCCGATTTTGATAAATGGCTGGGCATGGCCAAAAAATTCTATCCAAATGGGGAATGGGATGATTATGAAGCCGATTATTTGAATAAAAATTATACCCTTCAGGAAAAAGCTGATTTATTTGATAAGGAAGATGCTGCCGGGACATTAACCGCTGCAAAATACCTTCAGTTTGGTGAGATGTTTGCCAATATACCCAAAGATGAGAAAGATAAATTAGACAGTACACAGGAAGTTTATTACAAAAACAAGGCAAGATTGGCTTTTGAACGTGCTTATACAAAAGATACTGCCAATGGTATTGCCGCTTACAATGCCGGTGTGTTGTATAATTTAGAGTTTAATGCATTAGATGATAAAATGAGAGACAATATTCGTTCACTCCAAAAATTAAATGCCGCAAAAGCCGATATTAAAGATCCAAAGAAAAAAGCAGCGTATGATGCACAAATTAAACCACAGGTAGATGCCATTAAAAAAGCCAATGCAGAATTAGATAAACCTGCTGCATCAGCTGCCGATAGCACTATTACATGGTTAGAAAACGCTTATAGGGCTTTAAAAGCTGTTCCTGACAAATCATCAGCAGAAAAAAATTGTTACAACAAGTCGTTAGATATTTTATACAATATGTATAGTTACAAGCGTGATAAATCGAAGGCTGACCAAAAATTATTTGATGCCTACGATGCAAAAGTTAAATTCTATGATCAGTTAATTTCTGCAAACGGAAATTAATTAATATTTCAATTTCTCACTAAAAAAACTCATAAACATTTGTTTGTGGGTTTTTTTATGACTATGACTTATCAAAGTAACTTGATTTTTTGTTAGATATCCACCGCATTAAATAAGTGATGGCCTTCCAATTTGTAATGCTATATTAATTTCTTAATTGTTTTATCCTGTTTAACATAATATAAATTATAGGATAAAATATAGCTGCACGAAATCCAATGCTCATTTTGTCAGCTATAATTTATATTATGTCTCCGCTTCGCTGCGGGCTGCGCCTAAATAAAAAGTGTTGTTGTTGTGGATAATATGTTTTGCTTTTTCAATTTGTTTTTCCATTTCATACTTATCCTTGCGGTATCGAATCGAAGAGTAGCTGCAAATCAGGTATCCATTATCTGTTTTTATTCTAATATTTTTACCATCTTCCCGAGTGATGCTTTTGTCAATTTGTTTCATCAGTTCATTTGACAAATTACCCAATCTCGCACCTACAATGTAATTGATTTCATTTTCCTTTAAAGCCTGAATATTTTCAGTGCTAATCATTGCTGCATCGGCAACTACCGTAAATGCTTTTACGTTGTTTTTTCTGATAAAATTTTTCACCACCGGAATAATAGTATGTCCCTCGAAAGTGTTGCCTGCAAATACTTCATCAGCTATCGGAAAGCCTTCCTTTGTAACCATCAGGGCAACTAAAATTTGTGGTTGCTGGGATTTGTTGTTTTTGGAAAGCCCATCTTTGCATAACTCATCTTCGTCAAAGGTTTCAAAGTACAAAGTCGTTACATCTGTTGTGACATTTATTCAATAAGATCTTTGGCAATAAACAGCAATCGGATTGCTCCTGCTCGTTATGTGCAGTTCCAATATGCCTTACAATTACTCTCTTCCTGTTTTCTATCTTATAAACTTGAATCGAAACTGAGTTTGTAGCGTACTTTATTTGCCTGATTTTGTACATTTTGACCCATTAGGTCAGCAAATTATCAAAAAAATTAAAATAAATATTACATTATCAGTAACTTATAAATTAGCGAAAATATGGGTGGACAAGCCGGGCGCAATGCGTGTACAAACTTTGTAACTTAGGTTAATTATTTGATTTTACTCTGGATGCTTCATCAATAGCACCGGCACTTTTACGGGGTGCTACACCGGCCTTTCCCTTGGCAAAGCGATAGGTAAAACTGATATTGAATACACGGTTATCCCATCTATTATATAATTGAACATCAACGTTTTGAAAACGGCTATATCCACTAAAATGTTGAAGGTTCAGGAAGTCGCGGCAATTTAAACGTATGGTGCCTTTATTTTTTAATACTTGTTTGCTGATGGCAAAATTTAACTGGCTCATTTCATTGGCAACTATGGTACCTTCCTGCGTTTGCGTTCTATAGAAGCCACCCAGTTCCATATTCAATCCTTTTTTTACCTCAAAACTACTGGTAAAGTTGGTATTGTAATTAATGCCTGAAACATGTATGGGTCCCTGATTAACAAAGCCATCATATTGGTTGATATTCAATTGATTATACCAGTTTATCTTCCAAAATTTAGTGATTGGTAAAGCCACATTTACACTCAGTGTATAATTCTGTACTTTAGCAATATTATCATTCTTTACATACGTAGTATGTGTGCTATCAACCTGGTTAAATACCTGCGTGATTAAATCATTAATCACTCCATAACTTAATTCGGTTGTCAAAAATCCTTTGTAAATATGATTCAACTCAATATTCTGGCTGATTTGTGGCAGTAAATAAGGGTTACCTACACTGTATGTGTACTTATCTAAGAAATAATAAAACGGATTTAAATCTTGATAATCAGGACGTTGTATACGTCTTCCATAATTTAAAGAGAATTGATTCTTATCATTGGGTTTATAACTTAAAAAGAAAGTTGGAAATAATTGAGTATAATTCCTATCAAATGATACACCGTTAAACAATTGAATACCTTTTGCATGAGTGTTTTCAACCCTCGAACCCAATTGTATACTCCATTTTTTAGACAATTCCTTACTAAATGAAACATAAGCGGCATTAATATTTTCTTCATAAATAAAATGATTGCTTTGTGTACTATCCATCACCCACTGATTGTTTTGCTGATTATAGTAGCTGGAAACATTATCGGTTTTTACATAACTAAGCTTGAACCCGGCCTCCATTTTAATTTTATGCTTTAACATTTGTGTATAATCAGCTTTGGCTGAATATATATTGATATCTGAGGGCAAATTACCTTTCAATAATTGATCTGGCAGCATTTTATTGCCAGTATTATCGTAAAAAGAATTGATGAACATTTGGTCGTTTAGCGTATTATAATGCACATAATCAACATCCATGGTTAATTCCTTGTCGGTACTATCAAAAACATGTCTGCCATTTAAATTAAGGGCCACATTATCCAAATTGCTGTTTATTTGAGAAGCTGCTTTCGTGGTACTTTGTAATATACTATTCGGATCTAAAATATTGGTGGTATTTCCGTTATTTTCTGTTGATGGGTTAGTAAAACCATTTACAACGAATCCCAATGTTGTTTTTTTAGAAGCATAATAATCCATGCCCACTTTATAGGAAACATTAGTTTGCCGGCGCTTCATGTTTGTTTGTTGTTTAAAGATGGAAAGAATATCTTCCCCATTATTGGTACGAAAATTTCGGGTAATATTTAACTCCTGATATCCGCCATAATAGTTGTACCCAAAATTTCCGAACAAATTCACCTTATTTCTACGATAATTCAGGTTAATACTGTTGTTGCTTTTGGGGTACACACCCTGGCCATAACCAACTGTTACACTACCATTATAACCCATCGTTTTTGATTTTTTGGTTTTAATATTAATGATACCGGAGTTACCGGCTGCATCATATTTGGCGGGTGGGTTGGTCATTAATTCAATTTGATCAATTGAACTACTTGACATGCTTTTCAATAAGTTAGCTAAATCTGTTGCACTTAAATAAGAAGGTTTTCCATCTATCAAAACCAAAACACCAGGCTTCCCTTTCATGCTGATATTGCCATCTTTATCTACTAATATGCCGGGCGACTTTTCCAACACCTCCATAGCAGTTAATCCGGTATTAGAGGGTGAAGACTCTACATTGATAACAGTTTTATCTAATTTCTGCTCAATAAATGGCTTTTTTGTGGTTACAGTTACGCCAGTCAATTCCTTTTCTTCAGGTTTTAAACGGATATCAAGGGTTTGTGCAAATGCCAATTTAATTGGATTAGAATAATAAGTTTCATACCCAATGGCCATTACTTTAATGAGGTAGTTTCCTGTTTTGAGTTGCTGAAACATAAACTCGCCTGATTTATCTGAAACCGTCATTTTAATGGTTGCTGAATCTGATGCATTTAATACCATAATATTAGCAGCTTCAATAGCTCTTTTCTGAGCCGATACCTGGCCTTTTATGGTGAAGCTGGCAGTAGTTTGGGAACGTACAGTAGCAACAAAACCTGCTATTATGCTCACTAAGATGAATAAAAATGTATTTTTTTTCATGATGTTTATTTTTTAGTTCTGGTATATAAATATTACATAACAAAACTAAGTAGCATGCTAAACATAGTACATTGTTTTATATCGGATGGCATATTTTAAAGGATGAATGGCAGAAAAATAGGAAGAAAGAAAAAGGACGATAGCAGCATCAGAAGTTTAACGGAATACTTCTGCATTCGTTACACCCTTGTAAACAAAATCTGTTAAAAAGATGGAGAAAAAAATGCCATCCCAAAAATAAATCGAAATGGCATGTATGTAATAATTATAAATGCGGATTAGCTATGTGCCGGGTATTGTGGTAATTTAATTTTCTTTGAATAAAAATACAATACTATACCTGAAACAATCAATGCGGATGAAATAAGCTCGGCTTGTGTTGGTTGAAGTCCCCAAAAGTGGTATCGGGTATTTACCCGTATTTTTTCGATGAAAAAACGTTCTAACCCGTTCAAAATGAGGTATATGGCAAATATTCTGCCGGGCGTAGTAATTTTTTTGCGGATTATCCACAATACTGCAAACAATATCAAACACATTACTATTTCATACAAGGGTGTAGGGAAAACTCCAATTGGTAAATAAGAACAATAATTACCAGTACAATCAGCAAAACGAACGCCTTCATTTACTACATTATGCGGATAATTATAAGCAAACAACCAATTGGGTAAACCCCAAAATGAATGCACAGAAAGGTGTTCTATTTTAAAGGTAGTAAACTGCTCGCTGTAATAATGCTGATTGGCTTGTAATGCCCTGGTAAACTGATCTACTGTTGCAGTCACCAATTTACCCTGAGCATTGCTTACATAAGCACTGTTTAAAATTCCCCAGTCCCCATCACCGGCAACCTGGCAACCAATTCTGCCCAAACCATACGCCAGCATTAAAGCAGGTGCTGCGGCATCGCAAAGGGCAATAAAAGGAATATTGTGTTTTTTGGTATAGAAATACAAAGCAATGGTTGCACAAATTAATCCACCATAAAAAGTAAGTCCGCTGAAAGATATAAGAGAACCAATAGGGTCACTGATAAAATCATCCCAGGTTTCAAGGCTATTAAAAATTTTAGCTCCTGCAAACCCAAATATGGCAGCATAAATTACAATATCACCCACCCGATCCTGCGGCCATACTCTAATAATTCTTTTTTCAGGTTTTGCTAATTTTTCTTTGCTTTTTTCCCACCATTTTAATGCTGCAAATAATACACCCAACAAAATACCCATTGGTAAATTTCCCTGAGCAGATAAAATAAAACTTTGCGGATCCGACAGAGCTGTTGGTATCAAAAATGCACCCACAATTTTAAATCCCATGATGAATCCAAGAAAGAAATTCAGCAATAATTCCTGAGTGGTGGCTGCCCCTCCTACTAAAATTGTTTTTTCTGTATAAGTTAAAATGCCTGCTGACTGTTTACGTTTCAATTCCAATGTTAATATCCATGCAGATATTACAAAAGAAAGGGCTACAAAAAAACCAAATGAGTTAATTAATTTCAATCCGTTCCATTCAACTCCAAATAAGTCTTTGAATACATAATACAGGTTTGGATACATAGCCTTTTTTTGATGTGAAAATTTGAATTGCAATGTTAACTAGAAAATGCCAAAACTTTAAATTATTCTGTATGGTTGCATAAAGAAAAGTCCCGTAGAAACGGGACTTTGTACATTACTAACACATCTATAACAAAGTACAAAGAATTAGTTGCAATATTGTTCAAATTCATGAATTAAATATTGAGCAATCACTTGTGCCGGTTTTCCTTCAATTTGATGGCGCTCAATCATACTCACTAATTTGCCATCTTTAAAAAGCGCAATAGCAGGTGATGATGGCGGATAAGGCAATAAATGTTCTCTGATCTTGTTTACTGCCTCCATATCAAAACCTGCAAAACTGGTTACCAAACGAGTGGGTTTTTTGGTTGCATTATGCACTGCCATTAAAACCCCGGGTCTGCAGCTACCTGCAGCACAACCGCAAACAGAGTTTACAACTACCAGTGTTGTTCCTTCTTTTTGAAGGGTGGCATCTACATCGGCCGCTGTGAGCATTTCCTCAAATCCACTTTCGGTTAATTCAGCCTTCATGGGTATTACAATCTCTTCGGGATACATATTTTCTGTTTTAGAAAGCAAAATTAATCAAAAACCGCATCATTGAATCAGTCAATTGTTGCTTTTTACCTGAATCGAAAATGCCACAAAGACATAAGAAATAAAAAAATAGTGCCATTATGGCATAAATTATTCATATTTTTCTATTGGAATAAGATTTGAAAAGCTTTGTAAGAAAAAAAATTAAAAAATTATGCACAATCGCACAACACAACACAGTTATATAAACCACGATCCATTTTTGAATACTTTAAAGGGAATGAGTAGAAATTTTTCTGTTCCTGTTAATATTTATGAATCCTCCAATGCATTTGAAATTGAATTAATGGTACCAGGTAGAAATAAACAAGATTTTCAATTGAAAGCAGATAAAGGGCTATTGACAATTGAATACCAACCTACACCTGTTGAAAATGAAAAAAAGAAAATTGTACAACAGGATTTTACTGCCCACGCCTTTAAAAAAGTATTCAGTTTAACCGATGACATTCAAACTGATACTATTCAGGCAACTTATCAGGATGGTATTTTAAAGGTAGTATTGCCCATAAAAGCTGAAAAGACACCTATAACAAAAACCATTGCGGTTCAATAATTCAAAAATCATTATTTTTAAACTGCCTGTTGAAATGAACATTTTAGAACAGGCAGTTTTTTTAATGCAGGCGGTCTGTAATGCTCAAACCATTTTGTCGAAGCATTTCCAGCGCAGTATCGTAACCTGCATCTGCATGCCGAATTACGCCCATTCCGGGATCATTTCTTAACACCCGTTGTAATCTTTTTGCTGCGGCATCTGTACCATCCGCCACAATCACCATTCCCGCATGAATACTATAACCCATTCCTACCCCGCCGCCATGATGCAGACTTACCCAACTGGCTCCGGCAGCAGTATTAATTAATGCGTTTAAAACAGGCCAATCGGCCACAGCGTCACTTCCATCTAACATAGCTTCTGTTTCTCTGTTAGGCGAAGCAACAGAACCGGTATCCAAATGGTCACGTCCAATAACAATTGGTGCTTTCACAATACCCTTTCTAACCATTTCATTAAATGCTAACCCGGCCTTTTCTCTTTCGCCTTGTCCGAGCCAACAAATTCTGGCGGGCAACCCCTGAAAGGCAATGCGTTGTTGTGCCATCATAATCCATTTTTTTAAGCCTGCATTTTCAGGAAACAATTCAAGTATACATTGGTCGGTTGCAGCAATATCGGCAGGATCACCGCTGAGTGCTGCCCAACGAAAAGGGCCTTTCCCTTCACAGAACAATGGACGAATATAGGCAGGGACAAACCCCGGAAAGTCGAATGCATTTTGCAAACCTGCTTCCTTTGCCCTAGCTCTGATATTGTTGCCATAATCGAAAGTAATGGCACCATTTTTTTGCAGGGTTAGCATGTAGGTAACATGCAATTTCATGCTTTCATAACTTAAAGCAGTATAAGCCTCGTGGTTATCATGACGCAATACATTGGCCTGCTCATTAGTTAGGGTATGTGGAATATATCCGATTAAAGGATCATGGGCCGAGGTTTGGTCGGTTAAAATATCAACCGGAATATTTCTTTCAATCAATCGTTCCAGCAAATGAACTGCATTGCAAAGCACCCCAATACTTAAAGCTTGTTTATTCTTTTTTGCGTCTAAAGCTTTATCTATTGCTTCATCAATTGCCAGGCATTTTATATCCAGATAACGGGTTTGTAATCTTTTATCAATACGCCATTCTTCCACTTCGGCTACCAGACAAACACCATCATTCATAGTAACAGCCAGAGGTTGTGCACCACCCATACCGCCTAAACCGGCTGTAATTGTTAAAGTACCTGAAAGTGAACCATGGAAATGTTTTTTAGCTACAGCAGCAAATGTTTCAAATGTACCCTGTACAATTCCTTGTGAACCGATATAGATCCAACTACCGGCAGTCATTTGACCATACATCATCAATCCCTTCTTCTCCAGCAAATCAAAATGTTCCCAGGTAGCCCATTTGGGCACTAACTGCGAATTTGAAATTAAAACCCTGGGCGCATCTTCATGTGTGGTTAAAATTGCAACCGGTTTACCGCTTTGTATCAAAAGGGTTTCATTGTTATTTAAATCTTTCAGCGCTTTAATAATCAAATCGAGTGATGGGATATTTCTGGCAGCCTTTCCTCTCCCGCCATATACAATTAATTCTTCCGGCTTTTCTGCTACTTCAGGATTTAAATTATTCAATAACATACGCAAAGCAGCTTCCTGAACCCAACCTTTGCAGTTTAAATGATTTCCGACGGGTGTTTTATATTTCTCCGGATGAAATACAGCAGATTCAGTTGCTAACATGACAATCGTTTTAGCATTAAAGTTATAAAAAATTATATAGTCAGCACTTTTAAAATACCTTAATAAATCAAATCTTCATAAGCAGATTGCAATTCGTTATAAGTATGCTGATCATTGGCATTTTTTGCAGCCAGCATTCCTTTTTCATACCATTCAATAGCTAATGGCGTTTGTTCCAGCCTTTCCAGCAGTTTTGCCAGATGATAGTAACTGCCTACATAATCGGGCGAATCGGCTAAGATTTCTTCAAACAGTATTCTTGCTTTCAGATCATCTCCCATTTTTATGTATTCCAATGCAAGTGAATGTCTTAAAAAATTATCCTTTGGATTTTCTTTCAAAAAGTTCTTTAACTGCTCAATTCTATTCATTTTTAAAAATTTTGTGCAGCAATTTATTGGGTTAGAAAAAATAACAGGTACAAATTTTAAAATTAATGGAAGTTTTTTTGAACGGCACATGCTTTGTATAAAAAGCTTATTATATTTGCTAATAGTTGCATAAACAACTAATTTATTGAATTAGTGCACAAATGTAACAAATGGTTGAAAAATATTGTTTCATCTAAAAAACGCACATATGAAAATTTTGGTTTGTATTAGTAAAACACCTGATACTACTGCAAAAATTGCTTTTAAAAACAACAATACGCAATTTGAAGATGCAGGTGTTCAATGGATCATCAATCCTTATGATGAATGGTATGCATTGATAAAAGCGATTGAATTAAAAGAAAAAGATCCTTCTGTTATTTTACATTTAATTACGGTTGGTGGCGCTGATTGTGATGCCATTATTCGTAAAGCACTGGCCTTGGGTGGAGATGAAGCTATTAGAGTAGATACAGAAAGTGATGATAGTTATGTAATTGCTACACAAATTGCTGCTGTTGCAAAAGAAGGGAGTTATGATTTAATTTTTACAGGAAAGGAAACCATTGATTACAATGGCTCTGCATTAGGTGGCATGGTAGCTGAAATGTTGCAGATGCCCTACATAGCGCTTGCTACACAATTTGAGTTGAATGGAAGTCAGGCAAAAGTAACGAGAGAAATAGAAGGTGGTGAAGAAGTTGATGAAGTAACACTTCCTGCTGTCATTAGTTGTCAAAAAGGAATGGCCGAACAACGCATCCCTAATATGCGTGGCATTATGGCTGCCAGAACCAAGCCGTTAAAAGTGGTTGCACCTGTTGCCACAGAGGCATTAACCCATATTGTTCAATATGAATTACCACCTGCAAAAGCCGGTGTTAAATTGGTGGCAGCAGATGATGTGGCTACGTTGGTTAAACTATTGCATGAAGAAGCAAAAGTAGTTTAAGTATTCAAATACATCCAAGGCATTGAAAATGCACTTGGATGCCAAATATATTTCATTCGAAAAATAAAAAAAATATGTCAGTTTTAATATTTATCGATCAGTCAGATGGTCATTTAAAAAAAGCATCTTTTGAGGCCGCAGCCTATGGGGCAGCTATCGCAAAACAATTCAATACCAATGCATTGGCATTGGTGTTGGGAAATGTGGCAGACGATCTAACGCAATTGGGTAATTATGGTATCAGCAAAGTATATCAGGTCCAAAATGACAGTTTCAATCATGTAGATGCGCTGGTATTTGCGCAAGTAATTGCTGCAGTTGTTAAACAATTAGAAGCTTCAGTAGTAGTATTCAGCCATACACAAACCGGTAAAGCGGTTGCACCCAGAGTGGCCGTTCAGTTAAAAGCAGGCTTGGTTGCAGGCGCCTGTGCATTGCCCGATACCACCAATGGTTTTGTAGTTAAAAAAACAGTATTTAGCGGAAAGGCATTTGCACTGGTAAATATTATTTCTCCAATTAAAGTGATATCATTAAATCCAAATAGTTTTGGTATACAAACCTTCTCTGGCATTGCTTCTATTGAATTATTGGATATTCCTGTACCACCTGCTTCAGTAAAAGTATTGGCCACCAACAAAATAAGTGGGGAGGTTCCATTAAGCGAAGCTGATATTGTTGTAAGTGGCGGGCGTGGTTTAAAAGGTCCCGAAAACTGGGGAATGATTGAAGATTTAGCACATGTATTACATGCTGCTACGGCTTGCAGTCGACCAGTAGCAGATGCACACTGGAGGCCACATCATGAACATGTGGGACAAACTGGCGTTCAAATTGCACCAAATTTGTATATTGCTATTGGTATTTCCGGAGCCATTCAGCATTTAGCCGGTGTAAACAGAAGTAAAACCATTGTGGTAATTAATAAAGATCCTGAAGCACCCTTTTTTAAAGCAGCTAATTATGGCATTGTAGGTGACGCATTTGAAGTAGTGCCCAAATTAACAGCTGCCATAAAGGAAATGAAAAGCAAATAACTGTTAATAAAAAAGCCTCGTTGCAATAACGGGGCTTTTAAATGCAATAGCTATAATGCTACACAGCAAATGAACTTCCACAACCACAAGTAGCTGAAGCATTGGGATTCGAAAAAGTAAAACCTCTGTTGTTCAATCCATCCTGCCAGTCAATTTGCATACCATACAAATACAATTCGTGGCTTTTATTCATTAAAAATGGTAAGCCCTCCACTTCATAAATATGATCTGCAGGTTCTTGTTTATCAAATCCTAAAACATAAGTCATGCCGCTGCACCCCCCTCCTTTTACGCCCACCCGCAAAAGTTTGCTGTTATCAAAACCTTCTTCCTGCATCAAACGCTTAATTTCCTGCAAAGCACTTGTTGTAAAACTTACCGGTACAGATGTTGTTACTGTTGACATACTAAAAATCAATTTCTATAAATACAATACAAATTTACATTCGTTTCACAATTTAATGAATCAAAGCATTTACGTTTAACGAAATTTAGTATATAAGTGAATGGTGGTATTCCATTTACTTTCATCTATTTTTGTTTAAAATATGACAGAATGAATAACACAGTGATTTTTAGTATATTAATAGCCCTTTTAATTTTGAATGTGTTGTGGAATAACTGGCCGGATAAAAATAAAACGAAGGAATCTGCATCCGGCCAAAATCTCGCAAATGATGCCAACACAAAACTAATGCAACTGCAGGCCTATGAAAGACTTGTTTTACTTGTTGAAAGGATTGCACTTCCCAACTTAATTGCCCGATTAAATACGCCGGGTATTTCTGCAAGAGAAGCACAAGTATTATTAACCCAAACCATCAAACAGGAATTTGAACATAATATTACGCAACAAATTTATGTAAGTGCCGATGCCTGGAAAGCTGTTAAAAATTTGAAAGATCAAAATATTTATATCATCAATCAATTGGCGAATAATTTACCACCCAATGCTTCGGGAGTAGACCTAAACAAATTATTGTTAGAATATTTAATGACAGATAAAAAAGGCAATTTATATGAAGTAGCCAGTGAAATTATTAGCCACGAAGCCAAACAGGTTTTGTAATAAAATGAATGCTATGAGTTTAGAAGAAAAAAAAACAGATGCAGGCATTACCATACAACCGGTGTATAGCGCAAAAGATATACTTCCACTAAAAGATAAAATAGTAACTGAAATGCCGGGGAAATTCCCATTTACCAGAGGAATTCAACCGGATATGTACCGGGGCAAATTATGGACAATGCGCCAATATTCCGGATTTTCAACGGCAGAAGAAAGCAATAAAAGATACCATTATCTATTGGCACAGGGTGTTAGTGGTTTAAGTGTGGCATTTGATCTTCCCACACAAATTGGGTATGATAGTGATCATCCATTAGCTGAAGGCGAGGTCGGGAAAGTGGGTGTTGCCATTAATAGTATTGAAGATATGGAACAATTATTTGCTGGCATTGCACTTGAAAAAGTATCTACTTCCATGACCATTAATGCAACCGGTTTTATTTTATTGGCTTTGTATGTAGCGCTTGCTAAAAAACAAGGGGCCGATTTGACAAAAATTTCAGGAACCATACAAAACGATATATTGAAAGAATATGCTGCCAGAGGCACTTACATATACCCCCCTAAACCCTCCATGCGCATTATTACCGATATTTTTGAATGGTGCTCAAAAGAATTACCTAAATGGAATACCATATCAATTTCAGGATACCATATTCGCGAAGCCGGCAGCACTGCCGTTCAGGAAATTGCTTTTACACTCAGTAACGGTAAGGCCTATGTGCAGGCTGCTTTAGAAAAAGGATTGGATATTAATGTATTTGGAAAACGGCTCTCCTTTTTCTTTAATGCACACAATCATTTATTTGAAGAAGTAGCCAAATTCAGAGCGGCCAGACGGATGTGGGCGCAAATCATGCAATCGCTGGGCGCAACCGATGAAAAAGCAATGATGCTTCGTTTTCATACACAAACAGGCGGTAGTACACTCACTGCACAACAGCCTGTCAATAATATTAGTCGTGTTACTTTACAAACAGTTGCAGCCGTTTTAGGTGGCACACAAAGTTTACATACCAACGGGTATGATGAGGCGTTAAGTTTACCTACAGAAGAAGCAGCCAGAACTGCTTTAAGAACCCAGCAAATTGTAGCGTTTGAGAGTGGTATTGCTGACACGGTTGACCCGCTTGCAGGTAGTTATTTTATTGAATCGCTTACCAATGAAGTGGAGCATAAAGCTTGGGAACTGATACAACAAATTGATGCTATGGGCGGAAGTGTTGCTGCCATTGAAGAAGGATTTATTCAAAATGAAATAGCAAAAAGTGCATACCATTATCAACAACAAATTGAATCGGGTGAAAAAGTTATCGTAGGCGTTAATCAATTTACAGTAGCAGATGATACCACCATACCTGGGTTTAAAATTGATGATAGTATTCGCTTAGTTCAGATAAAAAAACTAGAACAGTTAAGAGCAAAGCGCAATGCTGCTGACGTAGAACGTTGTTTGAATAATATTAAAACCGCAGCCATACAAAACACTAATTTAATGCCGGTAGTAATTGAGGCCGTTGAACATTATTGTACTTTAGGGGAAATTGCAGATACACTACGAGCTGTTTTTGGAGAATTCAAATAGAAAATTTCAATTGATATTTGTTAAAAATATTGGAACTATACAAAAAGGATTGTCTTAAAGTTTTAAGTTGTTCAATAAATGCCATAATTTAAATTGTTGAAAAATGATTAATTATACTGTTGAATTAAATTTGAAGCTTTTAAAAAATAAACCGGTACACCATTCAATACAATTAGATTACAATATTTTTAAACCCAATAAACATTAAAGTAACAACAATGATACCATCTAATTATTTTATTCACCATGTATATTTTTGGTTAAAAGAACCGCAGAATACTCAGGCACATCAGGAATTATACAAAGGTTTACAGGCACTCAGCAAAGTTCCTGAAATTAAAAGTTTTCATATAGGAGTGCCTGCTGCAACCAATAGAAGTGTAATAGAAAGAGGCTATCATTTTTCATGGTTGGCCATTTTTGAAAATATAACTGATGAAGAAATTTATCAAACCCATCCTATTCATTTACATTTTATTGAAACCTGCAGCCATTTGTGGGAAAAAGTAGTAGTATTTGATTCAGTAAAACCCGAATGAAAGCAATCAGTATTTTAAACTTTACACATTTCTATAAACTTGGGCAGATTTAATTTAAAAATTTCCAAACAAAATTATCATATCTGGCAACTCAATTTCATCATAATCTATTCATTGCAATATGAAACCGTTTTTTAAAAATATCATTTATTTATTCGCATTTGTATTCATAAGTTCTTTTTCAAAAAAAGAAGCGAAAGTTTTGGTATTCAGCAAAACAATGGGATATCACCATGAATCCATTGCTGCAGGTATTAAAGCCATTGAAAAGTTGGGAAAAGAGAATCATTTTATAGTAGATACTACTACCGATGGTGCTGCGTTTACAGAACAAAATCTGAAACAATATAAGGCTGTTATTTTTTTAAGTACAACAGGTACTGTTTTAAATGCTGAACAAAAACAGGCATTTCAACAATATATTGAATACGGAGGTGGTTTTGTGGGTGTACATGCAGCTACCGATACGGAATATGGCTGGCCTTGGTACAACCGATTAGTGGGCGCCTATTTCAAAAGCCATCCCGCACAGCAAAACGCTGAACTAAATATAGTAGATAAAAAATTCATTGCTACCAAACATCTACCGTCAACATGGAACCGTTGGGATGAATGGTATAATTTTAAAGATACACATTGGGACAGTGTACATGTATTGATAACCATTAATGAAAAAAGTTATAAAGGTGGTGAAAATGGCGATTACCATCCTATGAGTTGGTATCATTCATTTGATGGCGGCCGGGCATTCTACACTGCTTTAGGCCATACCGATGCATCTTATAGTGATCCACTATTTCTGGGGCATTTGTTGGGAGGTATTTTGTATGCCATGCATCAAAAACAATAACCATTTTTCTGCTTCATTGAATTCTAACATTACCTAATTGAAATGATGCATATAAGATCAGCTTCATTTCAATTAACTGCTTAAATAATTTGTATATGAGTGTTACCCACAAAAAAGAAACACAAAAATGGTTTTATCCGCTATTAGCATTTATGCATGATAGCAGGTCAATTGGTATTATATTATTGGCATGTACTGCACTTTCATTATTACTCAGCAATATTCCAAATTTAGGAGTGCACTTTACACATATCTGGCATATTCATTTTAATGGAACAGAAGCACACAGTTTCAATATATTCGGTATTCATTTACCCAATTCGCCTGTTTTGATAATCAATGATTTCTTAATGGCATTTTTTTTCTTCCTGGCAGGCATGGAAATAAAAAGAGAAGTTGTACAGGGCGAATTGAATACATTAAGAAAAGCTTTACTTCCTTCTTTAGGTGCTGTGGGCGGCATGCTGGTGCCGGCCATTTTATTCATTCAGTTTAACCGCGATACGGCATTTATGAGCGGATGGGCTATTCCAACTGCAACAGATATTGCTTTTTCATTAGGTATTGCTTCTTTATTAGGCAATAAAGTACCGGTAAATCTTAAAATATTTTTAACGGCATTGGCTATTATTGATGATTTGGGTGCTATCGTTGTTATTGCACTTTTTTATGGTGGAAAATTACATTTAGGCTATTTATTAGGCTGCACAATAACCATTGTTTTGCTCTGGTGGTTACAACGTTCCAATAAAAAATTTGGCTGGATGCATATTATATCAGGAATTTTACTCTGGTATTTTATGTTTAACTCAGGTATACATGCAACGGTAGCAGGTGTACTATTTGCATTTTTTATACCCATTAAAGACATTGTAAATTTTGAAGTTAAATTGCATCTTCCGGTTTATTTTATCATCATACCCATCTTTGCACTGGCCAATACTGCCATAATATTACCCAGCCACTTTACTGACGCATTGGATAGTTCATTAAGTTGGGGCATCATTGCCGGATTGGTGATTGGAAAGCCATTAGGTATTTGCGGTATTTCCTATTTAATTGTAAAACGAGGCTGGGCAGTTTTACCGGCCAAGGTAAATTGGCATCATATGATAGGTGCCGGAATGTTGGCAGGCATTGGCTTTACCATGAGTATTTTTATTGCAACACTTGCTTTTAAAACAACTACAGAACAAGATGTGGCTAAAATATCTGTATTGCTGGCCACCATTATTGCCATGCTGTTTGGTTATTTTTGGTTGAAAATAAACGGGAAACCTGTTATTATAAAAAAAACAAGTAAATAGGTTACCACATTTTAATGGCTACTATTTCAATAAAAATTATCATTACAAAACCCCTTTTGTGCTGGGTAAATAATTACTAAACGGATCTCTTTTAATAGCCATTTTAATGGCTTTTGCAAAGGCTTTAAAAATGGCTTCAATTTTATGGTGCTCATTTTCTCCTTTGCAGGAAACATTTAAGTTGCATTTGGCTGCATCTGTAAACGATTTAAAAAAATGAAAAAACATTTCAGTGGGCATGTCACCAATTTTTTCACGTTTAAATTCAGCATCCCAAACCAACCAGTTTCTACCGCCAAAATCAATCAACACTTTCGCCGAAGCGTCATCCATGGGTAATGCAAAGCCGTAACGCTCCATGCCTCTTTTATCCTGTAATGCCAAGGCAAATGCTTCGCCCAGTGCAATGCCTGTATCTTCTATGGTATGGTGTTCATCAATATGTAAATCGCCCTGTGCATTAATTTTTAAATCAATTTTGCCATGTCTGGCCACCTGATCTAACATATGATCAAAGAAACCAATGCCTGTATGAATTTCTGAAGTGCCATTCCCATCCAGATTTAACTCTATAAAAATTTTTGTTTCATTGGTTTTACGCTCATGAATAACAGTTCTGCTTTTTAATTTTAAGAATGCATAAATATCACTCCAGTCTAATGTTTTCAATGCAATACAGGGTTCTAACTCAGTACTGGCATGCTGTTGTATTTCATTACTTCCTAAGGTTTCATCCATATTCAGCCAAATAGCTTTGCAACCTAAATTTTTAGCCAACTGTACATCGGTAATTCTATCACCAATTACATATGAATGTTCCAGATCGTAGTTACTATTATTGATGTATTCAGTTAACATTCCAGTGCCGGGTTTTCTGGTTGGGGCATTTTCTTCAGGAAAACTTTTATCAATATGTACCGCACTAAATTCAATTCCCTCCTGTGATAAACATTCCATTATAAAATCTTGCACCGGCCAAAAACTATTTTCCGGAAAAGCAGTTGTACCCAGGCCATCCTGATTGGTTACCATCACCAATTCAAAATCTAATTCTGTTGCAATTAAACCCAAATAACGAAATACCTTTGGGTAAAAACTTAATTTTTCAAAACTGTCTATCTGGTAAGTGGGTGGAACTTCATTAATAATCGTACCGTCACGATCAATAAATAATATTTTTTTCATGCATGAAGAGATATAATCTGAAAAGAATAATTTGTAATTACTGTTTTTTAAATCTTACTAATCTCACTTCACTCGGAGTAATGGCACTGGCTTTGTTACCAAAATTGTTGCGTACAAAAGTGAGTACATCTGCAATTTGTTGATCTGTTAAATCATTATGAGGTGCCATATTATTCGAATAATAATCACCATCAATAGCAACTCTGTCGGTCATGCCATGCAAAACAATTGAAATCAATTTTGTTTTATCACCCAGTACATAAGAAGTTTGAATGAGTGGCGGATTCATATTAGGAACACCTCCCCCATCGGCCATATGGCAGGGAAGACAAACTTTATTATACACTTTTTCTCCGCGCTGCATGGATGCTTTATTGCTTGTATTTTGAAATGGGGGGATAGCAGCGGAAAATATCCAAATAAAAAACAAACCAATAATTAAAAAACTATATTTTTTTAACATGTATAAAAATTAATAATTTGGAATTCAGTAATTTTTTCAAACATCATGAGCACCCATCCTTAGTAAAGCATATTTTATGTCTTACAAAAAATCTATTATCATGTATATGGCATTATTCCTTACCGGTATAAATAATTCTGTAAATGGCACCTTTATTATCGTCGGTTACATATAAAGAACCATCAGGGCCTTGCGCTAAACCACAGGGACGGTGTGCATTTCGAGCCGATGTGATGGGTGCTTTTCCTGCAAAACCATTTGCAAATACTTCCCATTTTCCAGTAGGCTTTCCATCTTTAAAAGGTACAAATACTACATAATAGCCTTCCTGTGGTAAAGGTGCCCTGTTCCAACTACCATGAAATGCAATGAAAGCGCCATGTTTGTATTTTTCAGGAAACATATTTCCGGTATAAAATAATAAACCATCCGGGGCTAAATGACCGGGAAACGCAATAACAGGATTGATGGCATCTTCACCTGCTGTTTTTTTACCATCGCCACCATATTCGGGCGCTAAAATTTTTTTGTGTTGTATTTGATCGTAATAAATATATGGCCATCCGGCATTCGCACCTTTATACAATTCATACATACATTCAGCCGGTAATTCGGCACTTTGTTGTATGGTATATAAATTGGGCCAGTTATCATGCAACTGATCACGACCATGTTGCATAACAAACAGTGAATTGGTTTGTGTATTCCAGTCTAGCCCTACTGTATTACGCACACCAGTAGCATAATGTACACCGTTACCGTAAGATTGATGGAGTTGATCGGCTTTAAATTGCCAAATACCTCCGGCAGAATCTAATATGGGGCAGGGCTTCATACCCGGACTGCCGGCTACTCTGTCTTGTACCTGGCAGGCATTGGAGTAAGCACCAACATTTACATAAATATTGCCATCATTATCTAATGTAATGGATTTAGATTCATGTTCTCTTCTGTTCAATAACCCATGAACAATTTCTTCAGGTTGATTGGATGTTAATACCTCATGCTGATTATTTAGTTTATAACGATAAACATTTTCATCGGATGAAGCGTATAAGTAATTGTTTTTCAATGCTATACCAGTACCTATATAATTTCCAAAACCGGTACCTTCATCCACCCTTCCATCACCATTTTTATCTTTCAGTAAATAAATACCATTGCCGTTAAATAAACGAGCCAATTTTACATAAATATATCCTTCCGGAGTTACAGCAATATGCCTGGGCTTACCATAAGTATCAGTTACTTTTAAAGCACCAAATCCTTTGGGTAAAATCAGGCCTGCATTATCCGGATCAGGCACAATAGTACCCGATTTTTGTATGGTGGAATCACTGTAAACAGCATTGTGCGCCTGAACAAACAATACTGAGAGAGCAGTTACCGCTAATGATAAAATTAATTTTTTCATACGCATATATTTTATATTACAAGTGAGAAAATGCGAGAAGATAGTTTTTAAATGATTGAAATTAGCTTCAATTGTTTTTGGGCTTCTAAAGATAGATAAAGATTTTAGTTTTGAAGCGAATAATTCAATGTTATTCAATGGCTGCAAGGGCATCTACCAATAAAGTGTTTTCTTTTTCAGTACCAATGGTAATGCGCAAACAACCTTCGCACAGCTGCACATTACTTCTATCACGCACCACAATGCCTTTTGTTAATAAATAGTTATAAACCGATGATGCATTTTTTACCTTAACCAATAAAAAATTAGCATCCGATGGATACACTTTCTCTACCACCGGTATTTGTTGAAACACTTTGGCCAATGCTCCACGCATGGCTACTAATTCTTTAATCATATCATTTACCATACCTACTTCCTGCAATGCATCTGTTACCAAATCCTGTGTAACCTGATTGATATTATATGGCGGTTTTACTTTATCCATTATTTCCACAATCGGTTCATGTGCAAAGGCCATTCCCAATCGTAAACCGGCCAGTCCCCAGGCTTTACTAAAAGTTTGCAGAATAACAAGATTAGGATAATTGGATAGCTCCTGAATAAAAGATTTTTGGCGCGAAAAATTAATGTATGCCTCATCTATTACAACAATGCCGTTGTAATTGTTGAGAATGGTTTCAATATCAACCCGATTCAATGAATTACCGGTTGGATTGTTGGGAGAACAAAGCCAAATAATTTTGGTATGGATATCTACCAAATTTTCCAAATGAATGGTGTCTAACTGAAAATGCTCTGTTAAAGGTGCTTTTCTTATTTCAATATTATTAATGGCAGCCGATACCTCGTACATGCCGTAGGTAGGCGGGCAAATAATTACATTATCAACTCCCGGTTCACAAAAAGTTCTGTATAGTACATCAATACATTCATCACTACCATTCCCTAAAAATATTTGTGAGGCGGGAACTGATTTTACAGAGCTAATGGCAGCTTTTAATTTTTTTTGATGCGGATCGGGATAACGGTTATACCATTTCAGTAATGGAGAACCCAGACTGTTTTCATTGGCATCTAAAAAAACCGAAGCGTCCCCGCTAAATTCATCTCTTGCAGAGGAGTAGGGTTTTAATGCAGCAATATTTTTTCTAATTAATTTTTGTAATGAGAATGACATGATCTATGAATTTATGCGTTTGCGAGAAACATTATTCCATCGTATTTAATCGGATTTGAACAGCATTACGGTGCGCATCCAATCCTTCTGCCGCTGCCATTAATGCTACTGATGGGCCAATTAATGCCAATCCATCCTGTGTTAGTTGCTGATAGGTAATTTTTTTTACAAATGAGTCTACACTTACGCCACTATAGGCTTTTGCAAACCCGTTGGTAGGTAAAGTATGATTGGTACCACTGGCATAATCACCCACACTTTCAGGAGAAAATACACCTAAAAATACAGAACCTGCATTGGTAATTTGTTCGGCAATCAGTTCCGGTTGCCGGCAGTGCAGAATTAAATGTTCGGCTGCATAAGCATTTACAAATGCTATGGCTTCCTCCATTTTTTGAAGTACAATACATTTGCTATTATCCAAAGATTTTTTAGCTAATGTTTTACGAGGCAGCATCTTTAGTTGCTTTTCAATTTCCTCCAAGACCAAGGTTACCAATGAAGCATGTGTTGTTACCAACATTACCTGACTATCTGGTCCATGCTCAGCCTGCGATAATAAATCTGCTGCAATAAATGCTGCATTAGCCGTTTCATCGGCCAATACGCATACTTCGCTGGGGCCGGCAGGCATGTCAATAGCAACACCCTCCTGTTGTATCAATTGCTTAGCAGCGGTTACATACTGATTACCTGGTCCAAAAATTTTATATACCTGCGGTATGGTATTGGTGCCGTATGCCATGGCGCCAATAGCCTGTACTCCTCCAATACTGAATACTTTTTTAATTCCAAGTAAGGATGCCGTATATAATATTACTTCATTAACGGTACCATCTTTACGTGGAGGCGTACACAAAACAATTTCTTTACAACCGGCAATTTTTGCAGGAATAGCTAACATCAATAAAGTTGAAAATAATGGCGCTGAACCTCCTGGAATATATAATCCAACTTTATCAATAGGTACTGATTTACGCCAGCATACAACACCTGGCATTGTTTCAATTTTCTCAACTGGTTGTAATTGCTTTTCATGAAATAATGTAATGTTATTGGCCGCAACCTGAATGGCATTTTTAAGTTCAGGTTTTATTTTGAAGCTTGCAGATGCAATCTCAGCTTCCTGCACTGCTATATCTTCCAATAAAACTTTATCTAATGAAAGTGTAAATGAACGTATGGCTGCATCTCCGTTTAGTTTTACTTCTTTTAAAATATTTTGTACGGTAGCCTGTAAACCGGTATTATCAAAAACGGGACGTTGTAATAATTCTTTCCAAACTTGAGGAGCAGGATTTTCAAAAACTTGCATGGTAAAATTTATTTAAATAATCATTTTTTCAATGGGTACTACTAAAATGCCCTGAGCGCCGGCATTTTTTAATTGTTCAATAATATCCCAAAATTGATTTTCACTTAATACACTATGCACACTACTCCACCCTTGTTCTGCCAAAGGCAGTACCGTTGGGCTTTTCATACCCGGCAACAAAGCAATGATTTCAGTTAATTTATGGTTGGGTGCATTTAATAAAACGTATTTGTTATTCTTAGCTTTTTTTACTGCCTGTATACGAAACAATAATTTGTTCAGTAATTGTTGTTTGTGCTGTGGCAATTGTTCATTTTGAATTAATACTGCCTGTGAATTTAAAATTACTTCCGATTCTGCCAATCCATTCATAAATAAAGTTGAACCGCTGCTTACCAAATCACAAATAGCATCTGCTAAACCAATTCCCGGCGCAATTTCAACACTGCCGCTAATTTCATGTATTTCGGCATCGATATTTTTTTGTTGTAAGTATTGTTGTAATAAAACGGGATAACTGGTTGCAATTTTTTTACCCTGTAAATATTCGGGGCCTGCATACACATCACCTTTTTTAACGGCAATAGACAAACGGCATTTACCAAATCCTAATTTTTCAACCACCGCTACTTTTTTATTTTTTTCATATACCACATTTTCACCAACAAATCCAATATCTGCAACAGCATCTTCTACATATTGCGGTATATCATCATCTCTCAGAAAAAATACTTCAATCGGGAAATTACTTGCTTCGGTTTTTAATTTATTTACACCATTGGTAATATCAATACCACATTCTTTCAATAATTTCATTGAATCATCATGTAGTCTTCCACTTTTTTGAATAGCCAATTTTAATTTTTCGTTTTGCATATCATTTTTGTTTTTCACCTATTTGTCAAGGTTTGTAAAATAAAAAAAGCTTACCGGAGTAAGCTTCTAATGTTATGGAAAGTATAAACACAAAACATCATCTGCTTACAAAGGTGGCAGTGTATGATGATGCATGTATACGTTATTTAAATTCATTTGTTTTTTATTTCGCTGCAAAGCTAAGGCATTGATTGGAATAGAGAAATTTTTTTTTGAAAAAACTCAAACACCGGTGTTATAAATTGAACAATAACCATTGCAATGAATGATAGTTGCAAAATATAGCAATCTTATAACAAGATATTTCAATTTATTCAATAAATTTGTAAGGAACCATTAAAAATAAAATTTATGAAAGCAAATATTGGAATCAACGATCAACATGCACAATCAGCAGCCAAAAAATTAAACCAGATATTGGCCGATGAATATGTACTATACACCAAAGTACGAAATTGTCATTGGAATATTGAAGGCAGTAATTTTATGGAAATGCACAAGTTTTATGAGGATATGTACAATGGTATTGATGAAATAATTGATGAAATTGCAGAAAGGGTAAGAATGTTGGGCCATTATGCTGAAGGAAGATTAAAAGATTTTTTAGCCTTAACCAACTTATTGGAAGAAGAATATACCAATAACCAAAAGAAACAATTAGAAAATTTGTTGAATGATCACGAAACCATGATTCGCAGTTTACGCAACGATATTGTTTTATTTTCTGACGAATACAAGGATTTGGGAAATGCAGATTTTTTAACCGGTTTGTTGAAAATGCACGAAAAATGGGCATGGTTTGTAAGAAGTTATCTTAAATAAAAGTTGAAGCAATTTTAGCGCATAAAAGCCGGGACACTACCCGGTTTTTTTGTGAAACTACTTTTTATGTGAAGCTGTTTTTTTACCGCGATGCTTGTGTTGGTGGGTTTGTGGTGGGTGGTGCGTAGGTTGTAACATTTTTTTGCGTAACAGATTGCCTAATAAAATAAGGGCAAGTGCAAACAATGCAAACAAAATAATAGGGAAATTAATGTTACCGGTAATGGTAATTTGTATTATAATCCAAATAGCAAAAATAATTCCTTCTGCCATAACAAGAATAGGATGAAATGCAATATGCTGTATGCAGCTCCAGGCTGCAATCAGGCTTCCCAAGCCAATAAAAACAACCAATAACCAACCCGGTGTGCTATAAGATGAAAATGGAGTGCCTTGTAAATCATCGTATGACAATCCTAATGAACGGCCACTGGAATCGTTGATTAAGCTAAATCCAATATACAATGCAGTAAGTGCTGCAATAATTAGTATAGCAATTAAAAATTGACGAATTGTTTTCATATAGCAATACAGTTTTAGTGAATGAATGAAATAATTATTTACATTATTTTATATACCCGGAAATGTTGATAGATAAAGTTACAATCCGTTGCTTAAAATTTCACAAATACTTAGAATTATTCTGTAGTACTATTTTGCTGCAACAAATATTGTATGGTATGTTCAAAATCTTCCTGAAATTTTTTATAATATTCACCTGAACCCGGGCCATAAAAGCCGGTATCTATTTTGGCAACTTTCCCATCTTTACCAATAAAGATAAGCGTTGGAAATACTTTAATGGACTGTAAAGCCGGTAAAGTTTTCTCTGTTTTCAAACTATCATTTACCGCAGCGCCTGTAATTAAAATGGGATATTGTACATTAAACCGATGCTGAAATTTTTCAAGACTGGCTTTTGATCGGTTAAAGTCAGTACTCAATTCATAAGCCAAAGCAATTACTGCAACGCCTTTATCTTTATAGGCATCATAAAACTTACTGAGAAATTGTGTTTCATCCATGCAGTTAGGGCACCAGGAACCCATAATTTGCAAAACCACTACTTTATTTTTAAACGCAGCATCCTGCAAAGAAACCGGATGATGATTTAAATCGGGAAAAGTAAAATGCAATGTTGTTTCACCGGGTTTCATATAAGTGGCAGCAATTGAATCGGGCAATTGTGCGTTTCTGTTTTTAACAGCAGAAAATTTTTCAGTAGCCGTAGCATCAGAATAAAAAAAGCCATTTTTTAAAATGCTGTCGTTTTCAGCAATGGCATGAAAAAGATAAGCATGGCCTCCATCAAAAGTAGAGAGCTTTAATGTATCGCCGGTTACAATTCCGCTCAGGTATCTGTAATCGCCACTGGGTGTTAAGAATGTGCCCGTTATAATATTACCGGTTTGTTTAAATTCGGCAATGGCAGGCCGTAAAGTTCCATTGGGTCTGGTGAATGTTACCTGCCATCTGCCCGATAAATTAGCGGAAGCAGGGCTTGTTTGTTGAAATTTATCTGGTTGAACCGTTGCTGTAAAAGGTAATTCAACAGGTATTGCAGAGGTTCCTTTTTTCCAAACCCCCTGCCATAAATCAGGTGCCAGTACTTTGGCTTTAAACTGCGATTCAAATACGGGCATCTGTATAAAAACAGAATCGTTTCTGAATTGAACACTGTCCACCAAAAATTTATCCGAACCATTTAACAGATACAAAACGGTTTTGTGCTGCAGGGTAGCTAATTGAAAATTAAATACTATAGTATTCCCATCCGGACGTTTCATACCTGCAGTCCAAATACTTTGGGCATTTACTTGTTGTGTAACAAAAAAAGTAATGAAAAGAAAAATTAAAATGAATTTTCGTTGCTCGTTTTGCATTATTGCTTTAATCATTGTTTTAATCATTGATTTGTGTTCAATAAAAATTGCTGCCACCAGAAACCTGAATTTTTGATGGTACGTTGTTGCGTTTTAAAATCAACATGCACCAACCCAAATGGAGCCTGAAAACCTTCTGACCATTCAAAATTATCGGTTAATGTCCATACATAATATCCTTTTATAGGTATTCCATCTTTTTTTGCTTGTAACAGTGTCCTTAAATAACTCTTAAAATATGCAATACGCTGCACATCATGAATCATACCATTGTGCAGTTTATCTTTAAAGCAGGCACCATTTTCAGTTATAATCATTTTATTTACATTCGGATAATCTGCGAACTGTTTTAAAATATTATAAAAACTTTTTGCATTAATTTCCCAGCCTAAATCAGTATGCGGTACTTTACGTTTGGCAGCTTTCACCTCAATAGCCTGCACATAAGGAATCATAGCCTGATGGGCTACCGTAACGGGAAAATAATTTTGAAGGCCGATAAAATCAAAATCAAATTTCATCCTTTCCGTATATTTCCATGCTTTGGTATATAGGTGCAATCGATCCATTAAAATAAAATCATCCGAAGGATAACCCATACCCAAGGCAGGTTCAATAAATAATCGGTTAAATAAAATATCAATTTTTTTGGATGCCACAATATCTTCTTTTTTTTCTGAAGCCGGTACAACTTCACTGCACGAAAATGTGGTTCCAATCATTGCGTCCGGCACCATTGCACGAACAATTCTGCCGCCTTCAGCCTGAGCCAATACTGCATTGTGTACAGCAGCAAAAAATTGTTGTATACCCGATTTTCCTGGTGCATGTTTACCCAGCATATATCCCAATGAGGTAAAGCCCATTGGTTCATTCAGAATAATCCACTGCTTTACTTTGTTGCCATATTCGTGCATACAAACCGTAACATATTTTGTAAACCATTTTAGTAAGGAATGAGAAGTCCATCCACCCTCCTTTTGTAATGCCAATGGTAAATCCCAATGATAGAGCGTAATACAGGGTGTTAACCCTAAAGCAATGCATTCATCTATAACATGATGATAAAAATGAATTCCTTCTTTATTCACAGAACCGGTTCCATTCGGTATAATTCGGCTCCAGGAAATTGAAAAACGAAATACTTTAAATCCCATCTGTTTTACCAACTGCAAATCATTTTTATAACGGTGGTAAAAATCGCAACACTCATCAGGTTTGGCATTCCCCTTAATTTTTCCGCTACGAATTGCAAACTGATCCCAAATGGAAGGGCCGCGTCCATATAAATTATGAGCACCTTCATTTTGTGCGGCTGCAATGGCAATGCCCCATAAAAAATCAGAACCAAAATCAGCTGCATTGAACGATGTAGATGTAGGTGTATACATATTAGTTTGAATGTCCTAAAATTCCATGATTATTTTGATATACACATTAAAATTTGATAAAAATAAATCAAACGTTTGTTTAAATCAAACATTTGTTTAAAATTTGCATTTTAATAGTTACACTATGAGTATAGACAAGAAGGAATTGATTATACAAACCGCCATTTCCCTTTTTTCAGAAAAGGGATTTGAGGGCACTTCAATTCGTGATTTAGCACAGAAAGCAGAAGTGAATCTTGCTATGGTAAACTACTATTTTGGTTCAAAAGAGAAATTGTTCGAAGCCATAGTAGAAGAAAAGGTTCGTTATATAAGGGGTCGTATTGAGGATTTGGAAAATGATAAAAACCTTAGTGAAATTGAAAAAATTGATTTAATTATAGAAGCTTATGTAGATCGCTTTTTATCCTATCCAGATTTTCATAAGGTGATGGAACAGGAAATGCTGGTTTCGCAGCGAAAAGATTTGCATAAGAAAGTGATTGAAATAGTAACGCAGAACATCAACAATTTTACAAAAATTATTGAAAAAGGTATTCGAAAAAAAGTATTTAAAAAGGTAGATGCTCCTCTCCTTTTTGCCAGCATTATCGGTACCATTAATCAGGTACTGAAATCGAAACAAATTTGTTGTGTATATATTTTCAGAGAAAGTAATAAAGATTTTAATCCTTACTCCGATGAACATTTTAGGAAACGACTCGTTACACACATTCAACAAATGGTTCATTCTACATTATTACAATCATAAAAAATAAATCATCAAAATACATGGAACAGCAAGCACAGGAACAAAAGAAAAAATCACCCATCAGATTAATTATACTCATTGCGGTTTTATTGATAGCAGGGTATTTTATTTTCGATAAAATAAAATTTGCACTAACCCATGAAACTACCGACGATGCTCAGGTTGAGGGGCAAATTACCCCTGTTTTACCCAGGATTTCAGGTTATATTAAAACATTGTATATAAGAGATTATGACAGTGTAAAAGCCGGACAATTGGTAGCAGAAATTGATGATGCAGATTTATTGTTGCAACTGAAAGAAATGGAGGCTACTTTGGCTCAAACAAAAATAGATATTGTAAATGCCAGAGCTACTTTAAATAATGCATTGGTTACTTTAAAAGTAAACAAAGGGAATATTGACTTAAGCGAATTAAGACTGAAGAAAGCGCAACAGGATTTGAATAGAGATAAAAATTTATTTGTAGCTGAAGCCATTACCAAAAAACAATTAGACGACACACAGTACAATTATGAAACAGCACTTCAGCAATATCAAAACTCGCATAGAGATTATAATGCGGCCGATAGCAGACTGGCTGTGTTAAGAGCATCAGTTGAAAAAGCCGAAGCATCTATTGCTGTGCAACAAGCAAAAATTGACCAACAAAAACTTAAATTAACTTACACTAAAATTTTTGCGCCACAATCGGGGAAAATTGGCAAACGAAATGTTAGCGAAGGCCAGTTTGTGCAAGAGGGCACCCCATTGTTTTCGATTGTTGACAATAGTACTTATTGGGTAGTGGCCAATTTTAAAGAAAACCAGCTTCGCCATTTATATAGGGGCAAAAGAGTTGAAATTAATATAGATGCTTATCCGAATTTAAAAATTACAGGAACCATTGCCAATTTAAGTGATGCTACAGGTGCCAAATTTGCCTTGCTTCCTCCAGATAATTCTAGCGGCAACTTTGTAAAAGTTACCCAACGTGTGCCTGTTAAAATAAATTTCGACAATATTGATCAATTCAAAGATTTATTGAGGGCCGGTTTAAGTGTATATGTAGTTGCTAATAACAAATAAAAAAAATTCATGGCTACACCAAAAGGATTTGCCCGTACCATTATTGTGTTAACTACCGTTACAGCAGCCGTAATGGAATTAATTGACACATCTATTGTAAATGTGGCTTTAAATGATATGAGTGGAAGTTTGGGCGTAAGTATAGAAGATATTAGCTGGGTAATTACTTCTTATGCCATAGCAAACGTAATTATTATTCCCCTAACCGGATTTTTAGCCGAATATTTTGGCCGTAAAAATTATTATCTGGTATCCATGATCATTTTTACAGCAGCATCGTACATGTGCGCCCAATCTTCCTCGCTGGTTGAAATTATTGCTTGGCGCTTTGTGCAGGGCATTGGAGGTGGAGCGCTACTATCTACCTCCCAAGCCATTTTATTTGATGCATTTGAACCACAGGATCGCCCAATTGCTTCCGGATTGTTTGGGATGGGTATTGTACTGGGGCCAACGCTGGGGCCAACACTTGGCGGATATATTATAGACCACGCTTCCTGGCCTCTGATTTTTATGATTAATATTCCTATTGGCATTATTGCTACCATGCTTACTTTCTACTTTATTGAAAAAAAGGAAGGCGAAGGGAAAAAGAAAAAATCCATACATATCGATTACAACGGTATACTATTGCTGGCAGCAGGTATTGGCTGTTTACAATTTGTATTGGAACGGGGTGAAGCAGATGATTGGTTTAGTAGTTCTGCCATACGTATATGTTCTGTTATTGCAGTGGTAGGTATAATAGGCTTTATTATTTATGAGTTAAGTATTAAAGAACCTGCTGTTAATTTAAGGGTATTGGGTAATCGTAATCTGGCATTTACCACCATTTTTACTTTCGTTGCAGGATTGGGATTATTTACTTCTGTATTTGTATATCCGGTATTGGCACAACGTATATTGGGTTTTACTGCATACGATACCGGCATTTCACTACTGCCCCCTACACTTGCTGCTGTCGTAATGCTGCCCATTGTAGGAAAAATAATGAGTAAAGGCGTATCACCCATTCCATTTGTTGTAGCAGGTTTTTTACTGTTTGCAGCTTATAGTGTATTAACCTCAGAAGTAAGTTCGGATGTAGGTAAATGGGACTTCTTTGTACCATTATTATTGAGAGCAATTGGCATTTCAATGGTACAATTACCACTTATTAATCAGGCAGTAGCCGGACTTGAACCCAAAGATTATGCTGCAGGTATTTCATTAAATAATATGATCCGGCAATTAGGTGGCGCATTTGGTATTGCCATGGCCAACAATTATATATCACACCAATATGCACAACACAGGAGTGATTTGGTAAGTAATATGCCATCAGGTTCTCCTTTACTATTACAGCGTGTGCAAATCATTGCACAGGATTTAATCAGTAAAACAGGCGCCAGTTTACAGGATGCAACCCATCAGGCTTATGGTTTTATCAATGCTTCAGTAGAAAGGCAATCCTATTACTTAGCTTATCTGGATACGTTTAGATTAATTGCTATATTTTTTGTAATGGTAATTCCTTTAGTGGCATTTTTAAGAGTAAAAAAACAAAATGCAGCAGAGAAAGCAGCGATGATGAAAGCAGCCAGTGAAGCGCATTAAGTCAACATCCAGTATTGTTTAAACGTACCATAACAATTGAATTAAAATAAGGAAAGATGAAAAAATATAATTTTTTAATATTATTTACTTTAATAGCTGTTTTTTGCCAGGCACAAGTGCAGGTAAACACAGAATTAAAAAATTTGATTAATCAATCTTTTACTTTTTATCCCAAAGTAAAAGAAGTAAATAATACCATTAGTACTGCACAACAAAAATTAGAACTTACCAAACTGAATAATATGCCGGAAATTACCGGTAATGCCAGTTATGCATATGTACAACCAAAAATCACCATCCCATTAGGTGGTACCGATTTTCAGTTTGCGCCTGTTAACAGTATGAATGCCAGTATGAATGCGCAATATGCATTATTTGATTTTGGAAGATTGAAAGCCAATATTGAAAAATCGAAAGATGAATTGCAAACTGCCACACATAATCTTGCAAATGTAAAATCGCAATTAGCCAATCAGGTTTCCATTATTTATTATAATATGGTTTATTTGAAAAAAGCAATTGCAATTCAGGATAGTGTTTTAAAGTTTTTAAATGACAATAAAAAAATAGTAGATGCAAAATTAAAAAATGGCGATGCACTTAAAATTGATGTAATGAATATACAAGCCGCAATTGATAATGAACAAAACAGAAAAGTTGATCTTCTAAATTCATTACAAAAGCAACTAAATTTACTGGCATATACTACCGGCACCAATTTTGAAAATGGAACAACATTCGATTTTGATTTAACAGCTACCAATAATATTGATGATTTAATCAGCATTGCACAAGCCACCAATATGGATTTTGTTATTATGAAAGATAAAATAAAAGAGGCTTTAAGCGATGTAAATATTGCCAAACTTTCCAATAAACCAATAGTAGGTTTACAGGCAGCAGCAGGTTACAAAAATGGATATGTTCCTGAAGTTGAAAATCCCCGTTTTAATTATGTTGCAGGTGTTGGAATCACCATTCCTATTTATAATGGCGGTAAAACCAAACAGCAGGTTAAACTGGCACAAAATATTGTAAAACAAAATGAATTGGCACAGGAAACATTAAATAATAATTATCGAAAAGATATACAGCAAGCCCTTACCGATATTAAAAGTAATATGGAACGAATTCAAAATACAACCGGACAAATTGAAGAAGCTGTATATGCAGAAAAATTAGCCGCTTCCCGGTTTTTAAATGGTACAGGCACCAATTTAGAGTTAACCAATGCCAGTACCAACGTGCAAAGGGCTGCTTTAACCAGATTGCAATATGAATACCAATTATGCCTGGCTAAAATTGAATTAGCACGATTAATTGGCTATAAGTATTGGTAATTTTTTTATAGTTGGGTTTTGGTGAATTACGGGGCTGTATTCTTACAGCCCCTTTTTATAACTGTATCAAATTATTTTGCATCGAACCAAATTTTTGTTGTATCATTTGGATTTGCATTGTAATTAATAAAAATCTCATCGCCTTTATTAATTTTTTTTACAGTAGTAATCGTCATTAATGCGCTTTCAAAATCCATCGTATAATCAGCATTAGCATCATAATCATGATTGTATAAAGATAGATAGCCTAACCCTAATGCTGCCAGCTTCCGCGACCTACCCCACTCAAAAATGTAATTATATAACAAAGTTTGCTCTACAATCAAACGTTCCTGTTTACTAAAAACCAACACCGGTGAAATTTCAATAATGGTTCCGGATGGTATAACGGCTAAAGCAAATACTCCTCTCCCTCCTTTTGGGGAGGGTGCTATGATTAAATCTGGTAATATCATTTCTTATTCACTAATGCAGGCGAAGTTAGCAGAATTCAGTATCTCAAATTTTTTCTTCCTCTGTTAAAGGCTTAAATTGCAATATGGCTGAAATTTCAAAAAAAAATATTTCCAAAGAAGACCAATTCTTGCATTATTTGCAATCTGATAACAAAGAAGGGCTTTCCTATTTTTTAAATAACCTGCATATCAGCGATGTTGTTGAATTGGTAAACCAATTTCCGGATGAAGAGGCTACCATCCTCTCTAACATGTCTATTCACCGAGCCATCAATGTTTTTAAAATTTTAGATATTGCGCAACAGAAAGACATTATTAAAACCTTACCACCTGCCAAAACTGCTGAATTACTGAATGAATTGCCACCCGATGACAGAACTGCTTTTTTAGCAGAATTGCCCAATCATATTATTCGCGATTTAATTAAACTACTCAATCCAGAAGAAAGAAAAATTACATTGGCTTTATTAGGTTATCCGGAAGATTCTGTAGGCCGCTTAATGACACCCGACTATGTGTATGTATATGAATACAATACCATAGAAGAAGTTTTTGCTACTATCCGAAAATTTGCCAAGAATAGCGAAACCATTGATGTGATTTATGTCATTAACCACAAAGGGGAATTATTAGATGATATACGTATTAAGGATATTTTATTGGCAGTACCCAACGCTTTGGTTTCAGAAATTATGGATGGAAGAGTCATTACATTGAATGTACATGACGATCAGGAATATGCCGGTAAAATTTTTAAAATGAATAACCGGGTAGCTTTACCGGTAGTGGATGACAATAATATTTTATTGGGTATTGTTACCATTGATGATATACTTTGGGTAACCAATGAAGAATTTAGTGAAGACATACAAAAAATAGGTGGAACGGAGGCATTAGATGAGCCTTATTTGGATATCTCTTTTTTAAAACTCATCAAAAAAAGAGTAGGATGGCTTATCGTTTTATTTTTAAGTGAAATGCTAACTGCAACAGCGATGGCCTATTTTGCCGATGAAATTGAAAAAGCTGTTGTTTTATCCATATTTGTTCCACTCATTATGTCGAGTGGCGGCAACAGCGGCTCGCAGGCCTCTACCCTTATTATTCAGGCAATGGCAGTGGGCGAAGTTTCTTTAACCGACTGGTGGCGGGTAATGCGCAGAGAAATTAGCAGTGGAATTATTTTAGGAAGTATCTTGGGACTCATTGGTTTTATCAGAATTGCATCCTGGCATGTTTTAATGCAGCATGGCATTATTCAGAACTTATATGGTACCCACTGGTTGTTAATTGGATTTACGGTTGGGGTAAGTTTAATTGGAGTAGTTTTATGGGGAACCCTATCCGGCTCAATGTTGCCTATGCTGCTTAAAAAATTGGGGGCCGACCCTGCAGTTTCTTCCGCGCCTTTTGTGGCAACATTGGTGGATGTTACCGGTCTGATTATTTATTTCAGTGTAGCCTATCTTTTTTTAAGAGGCATATTATTGTAACAGCTTATACAATTCCATATAAACTTCCGCCTTTTGCAAAAATCGGATCGATTTTTTTTTGGATTTCCGGCAATACTTCAACCGGAGGAGCATGATGTGGTTTAATGCGTGCATCAATTACCAATGGTCCTTTGCAACCCCAATGTTTGTTTTCAATAAAGGCACCAATACCATGTATATCATGCGATGGATTGGAACGCGTAAAGGTAACCCACAAAAAATTGTTGAGGGTAGCCGCAGTAAATACACTGCTGTCACAGAATACAATACAAGCCACATCAGACAATGTATTCCATCTCTCTTTGAGTTGTGTTTCTAAAATTTCTAAAGTTTGTTTTGCTGCATCTGTATCTGTATAAGGCTGTGCTGTTATGGCAATAACCCCGGGTATTACCAGTTGCGCATTTTCAAAAGAATGGAGTTCTTTTAATTGAACAGGCACCTCAGTGCATAAGCGCCTAATTGGATTTCCGTATGCAGCAAATACTACCTTACTGCCTTTGTTGAATCCTGCTCCGCTGTAATCCAATGTATCAATACTGGTATTGGTATAAAAATGCACATCCCGGGTAAAATCAATTCGCTCCATTACAAACTGCATAAATTCAGGTACGTTAGATGTAGTTAACTGTTTGGTATCATCAGCAGTAATGAATAAAAATTTAGCCAGACTCAATTGGCCGGTTCCCAAAATATGATTGGCAATGGTTAAAATTTCCGCAGGCTCTCTGGCAGGATTAAATGGCGTATATCTTTCGCTGCCAATAGCCAGCAACAATGGATGTACACCTGCAGCATCCACTGCATGAATTTCACGCACACCCGGAATTTCCTTTGTAACAGCATTACCGGTAAGTTCATGAATTAATGCTCCAAAACTGGTATCTTCCTGTGGTGGCCTGCCTACAACCGTAAATGGCCAAATGGCATTTTTCTTTGCAAATACCTTATGCACTTTCATTACAGGAAATGGATGTTTCAAACTATAATAACCTAAATGGTCACCAAATGGTCCTTCCGGTTTGTTTTCTCCCGGCATTACTTCACCCGTAATTACAAAATCAGCATCAGTACTAATGGCAAATCCATCTACATAGGTATAACGAAATCTTCTGGCACCCAATGCCCCTGCAAAAACCATTTCGCTTATGCCCTCTGGTAATGGCATTACTGCTGCCAAACTATGTGCCGGCGGGCCACCCACAAAACAGCTTACTTTTAATGGAACGCCTTTTGCATTGGCTTTTGTTTGATGAATACCAATACCTCTGTGTAATTGATAATGCAACCCAATTTCTTTATTCCATACATAATCATTCCCTGTTAATTGAATGCGGTACATGCCAAGATTAGCATGCATAATGCCAGGTTGTTCAACATCTTCCGTATACACTTGCGGAAGCGTAACGAATGCCCCGCCATCATTGGGCCAGTGCCGTATTAACGGCAAATCACTGATTTGAATTTGATTAGCTAATACCGGCTTTAGAATGGGATTTTTTAAGGGCAATGCTTTCAATGCAGCCCATCCGGTGTATAAATATTTAAAAGGTGATTGTAGTGCTTTAATGGGATTATCTTTCAGCTCAATTAACTGTTGTACCAATTGAAAAGTATCTCGAAAAATAAATTTACTTCTTTCCACTGTTCCAAAAATGTTGGAAGCAGCTCTATACGGTGTACCCTTTACATTTTCAAACAACAATGCCGGCCCACCTGCAGCATGCACTCTTAAATGAATAGCAGCCATCTCCAAATTGGGGTCTACGGCTTCTTTAATACGCACTAAGTGACCATTTTTTTCTAAATCATTGATGCAGGCTTCTAATGTGGCATACGACATAACAGTAAGAACAATTGCTCTTTTACAAAGTTCTATGCGAAGTTACTGTAGTTTTCAAATGAACCATACAGTAATTCAACTTCTTTACTTTCAACATAATTAAAGAAAATATTCAATACTGACCAATATTGCGGCATTGCATTTTTTATAATTACTTTGCATAAAATAACTCAGTTGTATGAATACACGGTTAAGTGTCAATATTAATAAATTTGCCACTTTACGCAATGCCAGGGGTGGCAATAATCCCAATGTAGTCAAAGTAGCTATCGATGCACAGCTTTTTGGTGCAGAAGGTATTACTGTGCATCCGCGACCTGATGAACGGCATATTACTTACCAGGATGTGTTGGATATTAAAAAAGTAATTACTACTGAATTTAATATAGAAGGAAACCCATCTGAACAAAAGTTTGTTGAGCTGGTGCTGGCTGCTAAACCAGATCAGGTAACATTAGTACCCGATGCCACAAAACAATTAACCAGCGACCATGGCTGGGACACGATTCAACACAAAGATTTTTTAATAGATATCATCGGCACATTTAAAAAGGCAGGAATCCGGGTATCAATTTTTATAGACCCGGATTTAAAAATGGTAGAAGCCGCAGCCAAAACCAATACCGACAGAATTGAATTGTATACAGAAATGTATGCCCGTGAATTTGCTGCAGGAAAAAAGGAAATGGCTATTCAACCTTATCAGTCAGCTGCAAAATTAGCGTCCACCTTAGGTTTGGGTATTAATGCAGGGCACGACTTAGATTTATATAACCTTCACTATTTCAGGCAACATATTTCGCATTTGGATGAAGTGAGCATTGGCCATGCCTTAATTTGCGATGCATTGTATTTGGGTTTTGAAAACACCATTCAACTATATAAACGGCAATTACAAATTGCAGTATAAAAAAAATGATATGGAAACAGGAAACATTAAAGTAGGTATTGTAATGGGAAGCGACAGCGATTTGCCCGTAATGCAGGCTGCTGCAGATATATTGACACAATTTAAAATTCCATTTGAATTAACCATTGTTTCGGCACACAGAACACCGCTGCGCATGGTTGAGTATGCACAAAAAGCAAAACAAAGGGGATTAAAAATTATTATTGCAGGCGCCGGCGGAGCTGCTCATTTACCCGGTATGCTGGCTGCCATTACGCCATTGCCGGTTATTGGCGTACCCATCAAATCATCTAACTCAATAGATGGGTGGGACTCTATTTTATCCATTCTCCAAATGCCCAACGGTGTGCCGGTAGCCACAGTTGCCTTAAATGCTGCAAAAAATGCCGGTATTTTGGCCGCAGAAATAATTGGTACTTTTGAACCCATTACAGGTACTTTGGTAGAACAATATAAAATTCAGTTAGAACAGGAAATAAAAGAAAAAATTTCTAAAATAAAATCAGACTGGGTAAATCAGTTTGATATTTAAGACATTGCAATAATGCCCATTTGCTGCCCAAATGATTTTGAAGCTGCATAAATATGATGAAATAATTCAGGGCCATGTTTTCCATATAATACAGAAAAATTCTCCACACGCTCCTGCAGATTATTATTAGGAAATAATTGTGTTTTAATGTTGGCAATTCGTTGCATATCAGTTGCATATTTTCGCCTTTCTGCTCTTGCCATCTTTTTCTCTAATTGTTCAATTTTTTCAATGGCCCGATGCTGTAATACCTGAACATGTGTAGTTAAAGCACTATCTGCTTTAGCAGCATGCGCCGAAATGAGCGCATAAATAGCTCTGATTTGCGCTATCTCATCATTTAATGATAAAGAATAATCGCTATGTCTTTTTGCATATTCATTTTGCAAATGCAATACCGGTTTAAATAAATCTTCTACACTAAATTGCAACGAACGCCATATTTCCAACTGACGTTCTTGTATTAAAACAAACGAATTGCGTAACAATAACATAGGATAAGGCACGCCTGCCGATTCAAAAACCCGCTTTAATTCTAACCAATAAGCCAATTCGCCACCGCCACCAATAAAAACAATATTGGGTAACACAGTTTCCTGAAATAACCCCCTTAAAATAACATTTCCACTAAATCGTTCGGGATGCTGCTGCAGTTCTTCCAATATGGCTTCTTTACTGAATTGCAAGCCGGCTTTTTTTACAACAAATACATTGTTTTCACATTCAATACGTTCCCGATAGGTATCCATCAAATAAAATAAATTAATGGTGCGCCCTTGCGTTTGAATGGGATAATGCTGCTGCATTTCGCGGATAGTAGCTTCCACTGCCTGATGCGAAAATTGTTCGGACAATTCTTTAATGATAACCGGTTCAAATACTTTTTTTAAACGGGCATTATCGGGTATTAATATCAGCAAACCAAAATTAGCAAATAAAGTATGCACCAGTTCCAAAGTAGCCTGCTGTATTGTTTTACCTAACGTATAAGCATTGGCGAATAAAGTGCTTAATTGCTTACCATGTGGCAATACATCAATTTGTCCTTTTATTTCCGCTATCAGTTGCAGAAAAGACTGATCTACCTTCATCCTGCCTACTGCACCTGTTTGTTTGGTTTGCCAGGTAAGTTGTTTCCCATCAATTGTAATTGTCCCTAATTCATCCAAATCAGCATCTTCACTACCCATATAATAAAATGGAATAAAATGATATTGGGGTAATTGTACTTTTAAATAATCAGCCAGCTGAATAGCATGTATAATTTTGTAAATAAAATACAATGGGCCGGTAAAAATATTGGGTTGGTGGGCCGTTGTAATGGTAAAGGTATTTTCACTCAGAATAGCCTGCAAGTTATTTTGCTGCAGAGTTGTAAGTGATAAACCTGCAGATTGTTCCACTAAAACATCATACAATAATTGGCGATGATTGATAGTTTGTTGCCGCGCCTGAATGGCTGCCTGAATGCCTTCTATTGAAACGGAGTGTCGATAAAAAGGGCTTAAACCTTCATGTTGTTGAACATACTCTACTGCAATTTTAGAAAAAAAACCGGTGGACTCAATAGGTAAATAACTATACTGTGCTTCCATGTATGAATACTTGTTACTATTTAAAAAAATTGATGAGGGCAAACTGCTCAATCATTCAAATTCATTTTACAACACCAGTTCCCCTTCTATATCATAATCATACGCTTTTGTAATACGTACGTTAACAAATTCTCCAACAGAAAGTTTTTGATCAGTTGCTATAATTACTTCATTATCCACTTCAACACTATCAAACTCTGTTCTGCCTATATAGCGGCCTGCTTCTTTTTTATCAATCAATACTTTAAATATCCACCCTACTTTTTCCTGATTTTTTTCCAGACTAATTTCCTGCTGCACTTCCATTATTTCCTGTGCTCTTCGTTGTTTTACTTCAGCAGGTATATTGTCTTCTAAAGTATAAGCGCCGGTATTTTCTTCATGGCTGTATGTAAAAATTCCAACTCTGTCAAAGCGGTGCTCTTCCAGAAAAGATTTCAGTTCTGTTACATCTTCTTCCGTTTCTCCCGGAAATCCGGCAATTAACGTTGTTCGCAAACAAATACCCGGTACTTCCTGCCGTATGGTTTTAATCAATGCACTCATTTCTTCTTTAGTGCTGTTTCGGCGCATGGCCTTTAGCATGTTATTGCTGGCATGCTGCAAGGGCATATCTAAATAATTGCAAATATTTTTCTTTTCACGCATTACAGCCAACACTTCCAACGGAAATTTATTGGGATATGCATAATGCAGCCGAATCCATTCCAACCCTTTCACATCGGCCAGTTGCTTCAGTAAAACATGCAATGAACGTTTTTTGTATATATCTAAGCCATAATAAGTTAACTCCTGCGCAATCAGCATAATTTCTTTAACACCTTTTTTAACCAAGGTTTCTGCTTCTGCAACAATGGCTTCAATGGGTTTGCTAACATGGCTGCCCCGCATAAGGGGTATGGCACAAAAAGCACAAGTTCTGTTACAGCCCTCACTAATTTTAAGATAGGCATAATGTTTTGGCGTACTTAATAAGCGTTCGCCCAATAATTCAGATTTGTAATCGGCACCTAATTGTTTTAAAATTAATGGCAGTTCCATGGTTCCAAACCAGGCGTCTACTTCGGGTATTTCTTTTTCCAAATCGTTTCTGTAACGTTCACTCAGGCAACCGGTTACATATACTTTGTCTAATTTTCCCCTGCGCTTTAATTCTACCTGATTTAAAATTGTATCAATACTTTCTTCTTTGGCTTTATCAATAAAACCGCAGGTATTTACCACCACAATATTATGGTTGGTTTTAGTATTTTCATGCACTACGGGAATAGCCTGGGCCGATAACTGCCCACTCAGCACCTCACTATCCACCAGATTTTTACTACACCCCAGCGTAATAATGTTGATTTTATTTTGTTTCAGTGTTTTTGACTTCATATTGGGCGCAAAGGTAGTTTTTATTCCAAAGCACTTCATGAAGAATCAGATAATTTGGTAGCCAGCTTTTGTAATGCTATTAAACACCGGTTGCGTCGCACACTGCAACGTTCCCATCATTATTCAACAACGCTGCCGTAGAAAAATTTCGGACAAATATTTGGCAATGCACTTAATTTTGGCCAATATGGATACCCCGAACGATCAGCCATTCAACCCCATTCTTTCACCTCAAAAAGCTGCAATGTTTGAAAACCGCTTGATGAAGGTTTTTAAACACAAATATAAAATTGCAAAAAAACAAAATATTACCTGCTGGCGAGTTTATGATCATGATTTACCTGAATTCCCTTTTTGTATTGACTTGTATGAGGATAAAGTGTATTTAGCCGAATACCAGCGCAGGCACCAGATGACAGAGGAGCAGCATACGGAATGGTTAGAGGCTTGTGTTGCTTTGATAAGCAAATATCTTGGGATAGCCAACGAAAATATTTACATTAAAGAACGCAAAAGAAAGGCCAACCGAAACAATCAATATGAAAAAACAGGCGATACCAAACAATATTTTACTGTTACAGAAAATGGGTTAAAATTTTTAGTAAACCTAACCGACTACTTAGATACCGGCTTGTTTTTAGACCACCGCATTACCCGCCAAATGGTTCGCAACGAGGCTGGTGACAAACGTGTTTTGAATTTATTTGCATATACCGGTTCTTTTTCAGTGTATGCGGCAGCAGGAAAAGCTGCAAGTGTTACAACGATTGATTTATCGAAAACATATTTACAATGGGCTCAGGATAACTTTTCGATTAACCGATTGAAAAATGCAGACGCATTTCATTTTATACATGCTGATGTAAAACAATACTTAAAAACTTTACCACCCAACAGTTTTGATTTGGTAATCATGGATCCGCCCACTTTTAGTAACAGCAAAAGAATGAAGGATATTTTAGATATACAACGTGATCATGTGGAGTTATTGAATGATGTGCTGACTGCATTACCCACAGGCGGTAAAATATATTTCAGCACCAATTTTACCCGATTTGTGATAGATAAGGACAATATTAAAGCAGCTGCTATTAAAGACATTACAAGAGCCACAACACCATTTGATTTTGAAGGGAAATTAAAAAGATGGTGTTACCTTATTGTAAAGTAAATGTATAGCTTAGCACATTTTAATTTTAAAAGCAGCGGCACATTCTTTAATTTTACAAAATAAACAGCATGTCAATCAATTTTAAAAATTAATGTATGGAGTACACATATCAACAAACCACACTCTCAAAACATTTATCAGTAGGCGTTTTGGCAGGTTATCTGTTAACAATTTTCAATCTGTTTTACGATTTTTTATTGCGTTCATTAACCAATTTTACTTATTCAGAAATTGTAAATGTTTCGTCAATCATATTCTCTTCCATGTTGTTTATGATTATTGCCAGTTTAATATACCATTTCTTGTTTGTAAATTTTAAAATGGCCGGTGCCGCTATTTATATGATTGGTTTTGGAGTATTAACCATTTTTCTTTTTATAGCTGCCAGCCATATTGGCAACAAGTTTGCAATTCCAATTTATAATGATGCATTTCGTATGCAGTTTATGGGTTATGCAGGAATAACAGGCGGATTTGCAACATTGGTCATTCCTTTTATTTCCCGGGCATTCAAATACATATTTTAAACAATCCAATTGGAACATTATACTTCTGAATTACACAGTTGTTTTTGCTAATGCTAAAAAATGGCTGTGTAATTTTATTATCTGTGGCAATAGTAGTTGTGTTTCATCGTTTTGCAGTACAAATTGGCAGCGTTTTAATTTTTCATTTTCATCCATTTGTTGATTCATCCGTGCCAGTACGGCAGATCTTGTGGTTTTATCTCTTTTCATTACCCTTGCAATTCTTAATTCCAAAGGGGCTGTAAGCCCAACCATATAGTCCATTTCCTTATCTGACCCCGATTCAAAAAACAAAGCAGCTTCTTTAATTACGTAGGCAGATTGCTGTTGTGCCATCCATTGTTGGGAAAAAGCAATGGTTGCCGGATGTACAATAGCATTTAGGGCATGTAACTTATTTTCATCCTTAAAAACAATTCCAGCTAAATAAGCTCTGTTTAATTTTCCATGCAGATACACTTCATTGCCAAAAACTTTACGAATGGCAGTAACAACTGTAATATCTTTCTCCATTAATTCCTTTGCAACAGTATCTGCATCCAACACGGGTATATCAAATACTTTAAAAATATTTGCAACGGTTGTCTTACCACTACCAATTCCTCCTGTTAACCCTATTTTAAGCATGGTTAAAATTAGTATTTCTCTTTTGATATAATTGCATAAAAAACCCGGCCATGTTTGCACAGCCGGGTTTTACTTACTTAAATTAATTATTTTTTTTCGGCAACTGCAGTTGCTTTATTCAGTGCTGCTGTCCATTCCATACTAATGGCAGATTTTTCAATTTTTAAATAGCTGCCCGGGTTTACTTCAATTTGCAGGGTACCATCTTCATTTACCTTGTTAACAGTGGCATGTATGCCGGCAAGTGTAACAATTTTATCCCCTTTTTGCAGATTATCGATAAATTTTTTTTGCTCTTTGGCTTTTTTTGCCTGCGGACGAATCATGAAAAAGTAAAATACGGCAATGATGGCAATCATTAAAAACAATTGAATAGATCCACCACCCTGCTGTGGATTACCGGCCATTAAAATAACATTGAACATGTGATTCTGTTTTATAATTGATTAAATAGATACAAAGTAATGGTTAATGGTTGGCAACACTATCTGCAATAACCTGCCCTTCAAAAAACAAATAATGTTCCGTTCCATTTTTGGTATTGGTATTGGCAATAACCGTTTTACGCACATTTCCCACCGGCACATGTTCACTGTTAAACGCTGCTTCAATTAACCCTTCAGAACCCGGCATTATGGGATGTTCTGTATAACTGGTTACTGTACAACCGCATTCAGACCTTACATTCACCAATATTAATGGTTCATTACCGGTATTTTTACACCGAAAACGCACCGTAATATGTTCACCTTTAGGTATACCGCCAAACTGAACCGTGCTATCTAACCATTTTACCGTTGTATAATGAGCAGTATCTAATGCTGCTTTCATATCGGTATTCGCTTCTTTATGATGCGTACTGCAGGCGAATATAGCAAAGAACAATAAGGTTATAGTAACTAATGGGAATAATTTCATAGCTGCAAATGTATTATTGCCCGGATTTAAATTCTACTTTTTCAATTTTACCTACAAACACCAGCTCTTTGTGAATAGAATCTAAAATGCCATTTACAAAATGGCCGCTTTGCGGCGTACTATATTCTTTTGCAATATCAATGTACTCATTAATGGTTACTTTGGTTGGAATGGTTTCAAAATAAAGAAATTCACATACACCCAAACGCATAATAATCATATCTAATAATGCAATTCTTTCTGCATCCCAATTATTTAATTTGGGTTTAATGATGCTCAATGTAAAATCTTTTTTTTCTATGGCTGTCATCAGCAAATCTTTGGCAAATTTCCATTTATCTTCTGATAATAATTGCGGAAAATTGCTTGCCGCCGGTTTTTGAATGATTTCTGTAATGAATTGCATCATCATATCGCCATCATCCTGCCAATTGGGGAAATAATCCTCTACATGTGCTTCAAAATCTTCATTCGGTAAAATGAACTGATTAAAAATATAGAGTAAAATGGCTTTTTCCTTCTTTAAATCGCGACCTTGTTCCAGAATATAGGTTTTATACTCTGAAGAGACGATCATATTCTGATAAATTTTCTTTACCAGTTCCCTGTCAATCATTTTATCTGGTTGATTGGATTTGATGGCCTCCTGAATGGCTGGTAATTCTAAAATATTCCACAGGATTTGATTTCCTGCAATTTTAGTATTGACATTCAAATCTTCAAAACTGGTAATATTTTTACTGGCTTTTAAACGAGCATCCTGCTCTGCATACTTTGCAACTTCGGTTAAAAAATAAAGCAGGTAAACAAAGAGTTCGCCGGTTTTTTTAAAATTATTTTCAAGTTGTTGTACCGGATTTTTAAAGCACTCAGGATCTTTTGCACTCTCAATAATGTAGAGTAACTGCATTACTTTAACACGTATATTTCGTCTGCTAATCATTGCTGAAAGAACTGTTTTAGTGGCAGCAAAAGTAATGGTTTATACGTAGTTTCCAAATGTGATTGAGTAACAGATGTACACTTTTACAATATTACAATATAGGTATAAAAAAAGTCCGCTATTATCCTTCCCCGGAAATAGCGAACTTACCTCGCAAAATTTACATAACTATAGTACCAACTATGTTTTATGCCTGCACCACTTGCGAACGCAGTGAATTAATAATGGTACCTAATCTTGCAATCAAATAATCGGGTAATCCATTTTTCTTGGCTGCCACAACCACATCCTTAATAAATGAATCAAAATCATCGTTCATTGCTTTGCCATTCATACGTGGATTGGTGGCAGGATTATGGGCAGATACCATATCTTTCCCACCATAAGTAAAGTTTTTAGCACCGGTGCCTACACAGAAAAAATCAGTTAAATTCTTGCTCAAAGCCTTAAATCCACTCAAATTTCCGGATGAAACTTCCTGTAACAACACTTTAAAGTAGACATTAATGTTTGTATCGGCAGCAATTACAAAAATGGCGCTATCAACTACCGAACGAATACCCAAACGCCCTTTTTCAATCATGGCACCCTGAACTGCCGGATCAGGTACCATTGTTGTTCCACCTAATGAATCATATAAAGTTTTTGTCATCATAGGCGGTGTGGTGTCACTTTTTTTACACGAACTGCCCAATAAAGCGATGGCTGCAAAAAATGCGGTTACCAGAAATACGGTTTGTACTTTTTTCATTGTGTTGAATTTTTATTGTTTAAGAATGATTAAAAAACAGATTGAACCATTTGCACCAGCTTTTTCTCAGTTGAATTAGGCAATACCGGACAACCGGAAGCCATTTCTTCCGAAGAAGGTAAATAACGGCTGGCCGGTAGTGCCATTGATTTTGATAATTGCGCCGTTAATTGAGTGGCATTTATTTGAGCAGGATAAAAGGTAAACACTGCAATCCTGGTTTTAGTATTACATAAAACATGTGAAACCCCTTTTTGGGCATACAACCACTCGGTAATGGCGGCACCTTGTTGATCGGTTAATGGCGTTTTAAAATCTATCCGCGCCATTGCAATGCTGTTTACATCTATTTTTTGGGGCCGGGTCACCCAATAAATGTGAACAAATAAAACAACCACTAAAACAGAAAGGGTAATGGCCCCTATACGAAGTATTTTTGTTGTTTTCATAAATGACAGTTTAATGACACTTACGAATTGTGATTTCATTTGGATTGAAAAAAAGTTTTTTTTCTTTTATCCGGGCAGTCGATAATAAATGGGTTAGGGCGTGAAATTTTGACACTTAGTTTATTTCATGAAGGTTACTTAACCAAAGATTGCTGCCAAGCTGGGAAATTTACTGAAAAGAAAATAGGCAAAGTCTGCAAATTTGACTTGTTATGTCGCGGTGGCATAAAAATAGCAAGTAACGTTTCATTAAAATCAGTTTTCTTTTAACAACTAAAAATCTATAACGTATGGCTAAAAAAGTAAACGTTACTCCACTACATGACAGGGTAATTGTTAAGCCTGCTGCGGCAGAAGAAAAAACAGCAGGTGGAATTATCATTCCTGATACTGCAAAAGAAAAACCCCAAAAAGGAACTATTGTTGCTGCCGGGGCCGGTAAAAAAGATGAACCTTTAACCGTAAAAGTAGGCGATACCGTTTTATATGGTAAATATGCCGGAACTGAAATTCAAATTGAAGGAGAAGATTTATTAATTATGCGGGAAAGCGATATTTTGGCGATAGTTTAATCCATCAGCCATTCAAACATGCTTACCGAATGATGCATTAATTGCGAATCTTAGCCTTTTCCGAAAAAATATTCAAACAAAATATTTCCAAACTTTTAAAAAATAAAAGATGGCAAAACAAATTTTCTTCGACATTGAAGCAAGAAATAAAATGAAAAAAGGTGTTGATGTATTAGCCAACGCCGTAAAAGTAACATTAGGCCCTAAAGGCAGAAATGTTGTAATTGAGAAAAAATTCGGTGCACCTCAGGTAACTAAAGATGGTGTTACTGTTGCAAAAGAAATTGAATTAGAAGACCCTATTGAAAATATGGGTGCACAAATGGTAAAAGAAGTAGCTTCCAAAACCGCCGATCAGGCCGGTGATGGTACTACTACCGCTACCGTTTTGGCACAAGCGATTATTAGTGAAGGTTTAAAAATGGTTGCATCCGGTGCCAATCCAATGGATTTAAAACGTGGTATTGATAAAGCTGTTAGCTTAGTGGTTGAAAACCTGAAAGCACAAAGCCAAACTGTTGGAAACGATTCTAAAAAAATACAACAGGTGGCTACCATTTCTGCCAATAACGATGAAACCATCGGTAAATTAATTGCAGAAGCATTCTTAAAAGTAGGTAAAGAAGGTGTTATTACCGTTGAAGAAGCCAAAGGAACCGATACTACAGTTGATGTTGTAGAAGGTATGCAATTCGATCGTGGCTACATCTCTCCTTATTTTGTTACCAACAGCGAAAAAATGGAAGCAGAATTGCAAAATCCTTACATATTAATATATGATAAGAAAATTTCTGCCATGAAAGATATTTTGCACATACTTGAAAAAGTTGCGCAAAGTGGCCGTCCGTTATTAATAATTGCAGAGGATTTAGAAGGGGAAGCATTGGCTACATTGGTGGTGAACAAATTGCGTGGTACCATTAAAGTGGCTGCTGTAAAAGCTCCCGGATTTGGCGACAGAAGAAAAGAAATGTTGAACGATATTGCTATTTTAACTGCAGGTACTGTAGTAAGCGAAGAACAAGGATTTAAATTAGAAAATGCTGATTTAAGTTACTTAGGACAGGCTGCTTCTGTTACCATCGACAAAGACAATACTACTATTGTTGGCGGAAAAGGTAAAAAGCAAGATATAACCGCAAGAGTGAATCAAATTAAAGCACAAATTGAAAATACTACCTCTGATTACGACAGAGAAAAACTGCAGGAACGTTTGGCTAAATTAGCCGGGGGTGTTGCAGTATTGTATGTCGGCGCAGCTACCGAGGTGGAAATGAAAGAAAAGAAAGACCGTGTGGATGATGCTTTACATGCTACAAGAGCAGCCGTTGAAGAAGGTATTGTTCCCGGCGGTGGTGTTGCTTACATCCGCGCCATTGAGGTATTGGAAAACAAAATTAAAGGCCAAATTGCTGATGAACAAACCGGTATGGCCATTATTCGCCGTGCTTTGGAAGAACCCATCCGCATCTTAACTACCAATACCGGTGTTGACGGTTCAATTGTAGTGCAAAAAATTAAAGAAGGCAAAGGTGATTTTGGTTTCAATGCCAGAACAGAACAATACGAAAACCTGTTTAAAGCCGGCGTTATTGATCCTACAAAAGTTAGCCGCGTAGCTTTAGAAAATGCCGCATCTATTGCAGGTATGTTCTTAACTACCGAATGTGTAATTGCCGACAAACCAAAACCTGAGGCACCTGCAGCACATCCTGCACCCGATATGGGCGGAATGGGTTACTAATCCTTCTAACCATACAACATATAAAAATCCCGAAACGAATAGTCATTATTTTTTTCGGGATTTTTTTCCAATCAATCCCTTTATTGTTTCATGACAAAACAGTTGAACTATGAAATGGATACAATTGTGGAAAAAAGTTTTGGATTATTTTTTACTCAAGAAAGATGATGACTTTAACAATCCTTACCTCATTTTATGAGGTATTTTTTTATCCCCTAAAATAACGGGTAAACCCATCTGCCAATAAACTCAGCGCATAACCATAACTTACCATTACTACTACACCAAGAAAAGATACATCAGAATATAAAATCATTTTTAATGCCAGTACCGAATCAAAAATCATGAACAATGCAGCGCCGGGTATAAAAAAATTAATGACTAAATTTTTCTTACTTCTACTACTTAATAAATTAACCATACTAACAGCCATTGTACTAATTATCAACATATATATTAGTCTAGGCCATTTCATGCCTCCTAAATTGGCACCAATAAAGCGAAAGACTAAATAGTTCCAACAAAACAAAATAGCCACACCAATAAATGCTTCCTGGCTATGTTTTAGTTCAGGCTGGTGCATTCTTAAAAAAGTAATGATGAAAAAAATGAGTGCAACAATAAATGCCACCATTCCGAAAATAAAGAAAAGGATTCCTTTCCCCATTAACAAAATATCGCCTATCCAGGCAAATACGAACGCTAAAAACACAATGTTTTAGTATGTTTAAACAAATTATGTTTTGCGTTTAAAAAATAAAAAAAAGCAAAATGGGTATTAACAAGGGTTTAGTAAATATCCGCAATTGCTCTTTTTCTGTATGAATGAGGTAACAATCGGCCAATAAAAAAAACCAGAATACCAATATGCCATGCTTTTTAAGTAAGCGCATGCAGTTAATTTTAAGTGTATGCTACGAAAATAAGCCGATTCAGTAATATAATTTCTGTTTTAAAAAAATGTATGCTAAAAGTAAAGTAATGTCAGGTAGATGCAATATGTAATACCTGATTTTGACATTTTAACCCAAAAAATCGATTTTTTATACCATAGCAGCAATTTTGAAAGCTTAAATATTACATTTGCGACATGTTAACCGAGGAGGAAGAAAAATTTATTGCTTATTGGTCTACTAACGGGGAGAAGCAAAAAACCAGCGTCCGCACATTATTGAAAGGATTTTCATCAGGAATCAGTCTGGGTGCAGGCATCATTTTGCTGATAGCTGCCGGATGGTATGAACGTGCAGATATGGAAGCGCATACCAAACTAAATCCATTTTTTTTATTGTTGATCATTCTCATCATTTCAATAGTTATGGCTTTTTTGTACAGGAATTACCGATGGGAAATGAACCAGCAGCATTATTTAGAATTACTATCCAAAAAACGAAAACTTGAAAAAAACAATACAACAACTGGTTCTAACAACCCAAACAATTCTACTCATTCATAAAAAAACAATGATGGTGAAGCAACTGTTAACAGCGGCTTTTATTTCAGTAATCTTTTTTTCTGCCTGTTCAAAATCCAATTCCGGTGGAGGTGCTCCTTGCCAGTCAGCAACGGTAGCTTCAGAAAAAAATGCCATGGTAGCCTTTTGTGTGGCCAATGGCGTTACCTACCAAACTGATACCAGTGGCATTTTATATCAAATTATCACATTGGGAACAGGCGCAACCCCTTCACTCAATTCAAAAATATATATAACATATACCGGAAAATTATTAAATGGTACCACCTTCGATATGCAGCCCAATGCCAGTCAAACAGGATGGAATTTGTATTCACTGATCCAGGGCTGGCAAATTGCCATTCCGCTGATTAAGAAAGGAGGCGAAATTAAAATGGTTATTCCTTCTGCTTTGGCTTACGGATGTATTGGCAGTGGCCCGATACCCCCCAATGCGCCGCTATTTTTTGATGTGAATCTGGTGGATGTACAATAATTTTTTTAAAACAATTTTACTGTTGTTAATTTCTAATTAAATATCATTTTCATTCCCCTATCTTTGCCCACTCTAAAATTTTATAAACCCTTACTAGTATGCAACTGAAAGGTTTAGTGCGATTTTTTACGATTGCTCTTATTTTAATTTGTATTTACCAGCTCTCTTTTACATGGATTGTAAAGAGCCACGAAAGTGCCATGGAAGCCAAGGCCGAAAAATATGTACAGGCCTACCCTGCCCCATCAGTAAAATATCCTGATAATACTAACTTGCGGGATTTGTATGCCGATACTTTAAAACAGTTAAAAGAAGCTGAATACAAAAGGTTATTGGACAGTACCCAAGATTTTAAAATTGGGCCATTCGGTTTAACAACCTACCGCAGCGCAAAAGATAAAGAACTATTATTGGGGCTTGATTTGCAGGGAGGTATGAGTGTTACTTTAGAAGTACAGTTAGATGCTTTAATCAAATCGTTGGCCGATTATACCAAAGACCCACAATTTAATCAGGCTTTAGCAGCTGCAGTCAATAAAAAAGCAAATAGTGGAGCAGATTTAATTACCCTGTTTATTGATGAATACAAAAAAATTAATCCCAATGCACAGTTGGCTCCATTCTTTGTAGCCAGAAGTAATGGCAAATTAAAATACAACACATCTAATGATGATGTTACCAATTATTTAAGAGAACAGGCTACTGCTGCTTTTAATAACACATTACGGGTTTTAAGAACACGTATTGATAAATTTGGGGTTTCTTCTCCCAATATCAACCCCGATCCTGCAAAAGGGATTATCAATGTAGAATTGGCCGGCATTACCGATCCGGAAAGGGTTAGAAATTACCTGCAATCTACTGCCAACTTACAATTCTTTGAAGTGTATACCGCCGAAAATTCGGAGTTAGTGAATGGTTTATTAAGTGCAGACAAAGCTTTACAGGATTATTTAAATGGCATCAAAGCTACTGATACTGCAAAAGCAAAATCGGAAACTGCACCTGTAGCAAAAACATCAGAAAAAACAGATACAACACAAACCGCTACATTATCGCAATTATCATCTGCTTCAAATAGCAATACCACTACAACCGATTCTACCACATTCAAAAACAATGAAAATCCGTTAAGAAGGTTGTTGTTACCCGGCCCTCAACCCTATCGTAATGCTACCGGCAAAGTAGTATATCCGGGTGTTATTGCCATGATTCAGGTAAAAGATACAGGCACGTTTAACAGGTACATCAATATGGATATTGTGAAAAGCAAATTTCCATCTAACCTCGTATTCATGTATGGTAAACCCGATAATACCAGTGATGATCCTAAGGCAAAAAATTTCCTGAATCTATATGCTATCAAAACTTTAGACAACGGACAGGCTGAATTAGAAGGTGAGCATGTTACCAACGCACGTCAGGATAATGATGAAAGAGGCCGTGTGGTAATCAGCATGTCAATGGATAATGTGGGTACCAATATCTGGGCAAAAATGACTGCCAGAAATATTGACAAACCTATCGCTATTGTATTAGATAATTTTGTTTACTCTGCACCCAATGTAAATGATGCTATTACAACCGGTAATTCACAAATTTCCGGCAACTACACTGTTAAAGAAGCACAGGATCTTGCAGAAATATTAACCAGTGGTAAATTAACTGCTCCGGCAAAAATTGTACAGGAGCAAATTGTTGGGCCTACTTTGGGAAGTGCAGCCATTAAAGGTGGTGCTTTGGCATTCTTTATCGCCTTCCTGGTTATATTCTCTTTAATGCTTATTTATTATAACAATGGTGGTTGGGTAGCCAATATTGCATTAATCCTAAACTTACTATTTACCATAGGTATATTGAGTGCATTAGGATTTACACTTACCGCAGCCGGTATAGCAGGTTTGGTATTAACGGTGGGTATGGCGGTAGATACGAACGTTATTATATTTGAAAGAATTAAAGAAGAACTTACCAAGGGTAAAAGCTATCAAAATGCAATTAACGACGGTTATAAACGTTCATTGGCACCTGTATTAGATGCCCACGTAACTACTTTGTTAACCGCTATTATTTTGGCTTATTTTGGATTGGGTCCTGTGTTAGGATTTGCTACCACACAAATTATCGGTATTTTATTATCACTGTTCTGTGGTATTCTGGTTTCCAGAATGATTACCGATATATACATGACCAGGAAGCGCCACTTTAACTATTTCACTGCCATCTCCAGAAAAATATTTAAACATTCTGCATTCAAATTTATTGAGTATAGAAAAATTACTTATATCATTTCTGCCATTGTATTTACCTTGGGAATTGCCTCTTATTTCAATGGTTTTGATGAAGGCGTTGAATTTGAAGGGGGTCGTAGCTATACCGTTAAGTTCGATAAACCGGTAAACCAGCAAAAATTAGCCGATGAATTGCGTCCTGTTTTGGGTGGTGAATTGCCGATTATTAAAACAGTTGGAACCAATAATCAGTTAAATATTACAACAGCTTATCTGATTAAAGAATCAAAACCCAATACTGATTCAATTATAGAACATACTATATTTGAAGGATTGAAGAATTATTTACCGGCCGGTACTACTTTCTACGATTTTGATAAAAAATACAAGCAAAGTTCTCAAACTGTTCAGCCTTCTATCTCAGATGATTTGAAAGCAGGTGCCAAAAAAGCAACCATCATTGCAGTGATTATTATATGTTTGTATATTTTCATCCGTTTTAGAGACTGGAGATATTCGCTGGGTACTATTTTCTCTTTAATGCATGATGTATGCGTTACTTTAGCTGTTTTCTCTTTCTTTAGAAAAATTGTACCATTCCCATTAGAAATTGATCAGCATTTTATTGCGGCCATCTTAACCGTAATTGGTTTCTCTATGAACGATACCGTAATTGTGTTCGACAGAATTAGGGAAAACAGTCACTTAATGAAAGGGGCCACAAAAGGAGCCATTATCAATAAATCAATTAATGATACATTGAGTCGTACCATTATGACATCATTAACCGTATTTCTCACCTTGTTAATATTATTCATATTTGGTGGTGAGGTTACCCGCGGATTTTCTTTCGCAATGTTAATTGGTGTAATTACCGGTACTTACTCTTCCATATTTGTTGCCGCACCTATATTGGTTGATATGGCAAAAGATAAACCACTGGGCGATTCTTCTGAAAAGAAATAATTGCAACATCAATATATTCAATTTAAAAACCTGTTGTACCCATGCAACAGGTTTTTTATATAATCAGTTGTAGAAGTAAAGCAGCCTAAATGTTCTACGTTAAAAGATTATTAAAGTATGCTCATATAATCGAATAGCCTGTATTATAATTAAATTTGCAATCGTGGATGTATTATTTAAAAATAGAATAAAAAATATTGTAGCAAAATTCCTCTTATTGGTAGTAGCCCTTCAGGTTCTAAATTTTAGTATGGACTCTATCGACTTTCATCCACATAAACACAGAAATACCATCAGCGACTTCAATTATTTAAATTCAATGGTAGAATATTTCGATGAAATTATTTTAGGTAATAAAGGTGCCTTCCCGGAATATTGTAAACATAATGCAAGAGAATCACAAAACATCAAACATTTTGATGTAAAAATTTGCCAGCAACTACCTGTTAAATTAATTCCGCTTCAATATGTGAAGGATAATACTTACCGTAGAAGCAGAAATGAATTTTTTACTTTACTGATCATCCGCGAAATCACACCGCCTCCTCCAAAGCCATTCATAGCATAAAATTATTTTTACAATTATGGTGTGTATTTGGTTAAAATATTGGCAAATGCTTAGTATTTTAACGGATATAATTTATTCATAGAATATTACAGGTTTTATATGCAAAAACTAAAAACGATTTTTTTGTTTGGAGTAATATTGCTTTGTTCCCGTATTGCAATGGCACAATGGCAACCTCCCACTAGTGATACTGTTCATTTAAGTATAGATAGTGCTGAAAGTATCTTCTTGCAAAATAATTTGCTGCTTTTAGCCCAACGCTATAATGTAAATGCACAAAAGGCATTAATTATACAGGCCAAACTGTATCCCAATCCAAATATCAATATTTCGCAAATGATGCTGCAGCCGGTTTCAAAAAAAGTGCTGCCCTTTGGTTCGGAAGGCGAAATTCAGGCTACACTTTCACAAATGATTATTTTGGCCGGCAAAAGAAATAAGCAAATTAAACTGGCCGAAACCAATGCCAAATTGGCTGAATATCAGTTTTATGATTTAATGCGCACCTTGCGGTATACACTAAGAACCGATTTTTATAATATTTATTATTTAACGCAATCCTCTAAAGTATACCAACAGGAAATTCAATCGCTGCAGCAAGTGGTAAAAGCCTTTGAAGAACAGCAATCAAAGGGATATATTGCCGAAAAAGAAGTAGTTAGAATTAAAGCGCAATTGTATAGCTTAGAAAGCGAATACAACGATTTAATCAATCAAATTAATGATACAGAAAGTGAATTGCGGCTGGTATTGCAGTTAAAAGACAGTTTTATACAACCAGAAGTTAATGAAACCAAACTGGCAAAAATCAGCCCTGCCAAATATCCTATTGCGATATTAATCGATTCAGCTTATCAGGCCAGAACCGATTTAAAAATTGCAAAAGCTTACACAGACATGAATAAACAAAATTACGAACTTCAAAAAGCCTTAGCAGTGCCCGATCTTACCCTTCAATTAGGATACGACCAGCAAGGCAACTATATTCATAACTTTAACAATATAGGTTTTGGTATAGATATCCCAATTTTTAACAGAAACCAGGGTAATATTAAATCGGCCAAATCGATGATTGATTACAGTGCCACTACCCAGAAAAGTGCTGAAGCAAGTATTGAAGCGCAAATATATCGGGCTTTGCAAAAGGCATACGACAATACGGCATTGTACCAAAAAATAGATCCTGCTTTTGGAAAAGATTTTGACCGGTTGAAGGATGAAGTTTTATCGAATTACAAAAAACGAAACATCAGCCTGCTCGATTTTTTAGATTTTTATGATGCCTATAAACAAAATACATTACAAATAAATTCTATTAAATTCAACCGCATCAGCGCATTTGAAGATTTAAATTATTATACCGGAACATCACTTTATTAAACCCTGAATTATTGATTTATGAAACATATTTTTAAAAATAAATGGGTATTGCCCGCATTTATTATTGCAATTACTGCATGCAGTATGAGTGCCTGTAAAGATGAAACAGCAAAAAAAGAAACGAGGCTACAATATGTAATTCCCGACTCGTTATTGAAAACATTGAAAATAGATACTGTACAAAAATGTCCGCTCGTTGAAGCATTAACATTAACCGGAACAGTAGATTTTAATCAAGATAAGCAGGTAAATATCTATCCGTTGGTGAGTGGTAATGTGGAAGATGTAAAAGTACAGTTAGGCGATTATGTACAAAAAGGCCAGGTACTGGCTATTGTAAAAAGTAGCGAAATGGCCGGTTACAGTAATAGTTTAGTAAATGCAGAAACAAATCTGGCAGTTGCCAAGAAAAATTTAGATGCACAGCGCGACTTGTTTAAAAGCGGACTTGCTTCGCAATTGGATGTGAATGCTGCCGAAGCAGCTTACCAGCAGGCAGTTGCCCAATTAGAAATGGTGAATAGAATTTTAAAAATTAATGGCAACAATACACAGGGTAATTATGTGATTAAAGCACCTATCAGTGGTTTTATTGTTCAAAAAAATATTACCAACAATACAGCTATCAGAACTGATAATGGTAATAATCTTTTCACCATTTCTGATTTGAAAGATGTATGGATTTATGCCAATGTATATGAATCAAACATCAGTAAAATTCATCTGGGCGATCCCGTTGACGTTACTACCATATCTTATCCCAACAGAATTTTTAAAGGAAAGGTTGATAAAATGATGAATGTATTAGACCCGGCCAATAAAGTAATGAAAGTTAAAGTAGTATTGCCAAATAATGATTATGCATTAAAACCCCAAATGTTTGCAAGTATTTTAATTACCAATAAAGAAAATAAACAAGCTATTTGTGTTTCATCCAAAGCATTGGTATTTGATAACAGCAGGTATTATGTGCTGAAGTATCAGGGTAACGGTGTAGCCGTGATTACACCTGTAGAAGTAATTAATACGATTGGAGATAAAACTTATATCGCTTCGGGTATTGAAGTGGGAGATCGCATTATTGCATCGCAGGCCATTTTAATTTACGATACCCTAAACAATTAGTTTTCATTTATTTCAAACTAAAGCAATGATTAAAATATTAAAAAGCGTAATTGGATTTTCGCTTAAAAATAAATTTTTTATACTATTGGCATCGCTGGCTATGATCATAGTGGGTATTGTAACATTTAAAAATATGCCCATTGAAGCATTTCCTGATGTTACCAATACTGAAATCAGCATTATTACTCAATGGCCGGGCAGAAGCGCAGAAGAAGTAGAAAAATTTGTTACCATTCCCATTGAACTGGCCATGAATCCGGTACAGGATAAAGTGAGTCTTCGTTCCTCTACCATATTTGGTTTATCGTATGTTAAACTGATATTCGATGATAATGTAAAAGACCCACAAGCCCGTCAGCAAGTAATGAATTTGTTGGGTAATGCCAATCTTCCTGCCGGCGTTAATCCTTCAGTTCAACCTCCTACTGGGCCTACCGGCGAAATTTATCGCTATACTCTCAAAAGCAATATCAGAGATGTAAGAGAATTAAAAACCATGCAAGACTGGGTCATTGATCGTCAATTGCGCTCCGTTCCCGGCGTTGGCGATATTGTAAGTTTTGGCGGAAAAACTAAAACTTATGAAATACAGGTAAACCCGGAAAAACTCACCAATCTGGGTATTACTCCGCTCGATGTGTTTACTGCTGTACAAAAAACAAATATTAATATTGGTGGAGATGTTATTATTCAAAATAACCAGGCTTTTGTAGTGCGAGGTATTGGTTTATTGAATAATATTAATGAAATCAAAAACATCATTATTGAAAACATCAACGGAGTACCGGTACTGGTAAAAGATGTTGCTAATGTTGAAATTTCCAACTTGCCCCGCTTAGGCTGGGTAGCTCGTTCAAATGGCTTGATAAACAAAGATGGAACAAGAGTTGAAACCGATGAACCCGACGTGGTAGAAGCCATTATCTTAATGCGAAAAGGTGAAAATCCTACTAAAGTATTGAATGCAGTTAAAGATAAAATAGATAAACTGAATCAGTTTATTTTACCTGCTGATACACAAATTGTTCCTTATTACGATAGAACTGATTTAATTAATTATGCAACACATACTGTACTGCATAATTTGGTGGAAGGCATATTGCTGGTTACCTTATTGGTTTCGCTCTTCATGTTTAACTGGCGTACAACTTTAATTGTTTCCATTATTATTCCCATGGCCTTGTTGTTTGCCTTTATTTGTTTGCGCTTAATGGGCATGAGTGCCAATTTGTTATCATTGGGTGCAGTTGACTTTGGTATTATTATAGATGGTGCGGTCGTCATGGTAGAAGGTATGTTTGTAATACTTGACCATAAAGCCAAAGAAATGGGTATGGAGCGATTCAATAAAATTGCCAAACTAGGGTTAATCAGGAAAAATGGAGCCCAATTAGGAAAAGCTATTTTCTTTGCAAAAGTGATTATTATAACAGGCCTCTTACCCATTTTTGCTTTTCAGAAAGTGGAAGGGAAAATGTTCTCTCCATTGGCTTATACATTGGGTTTTGCCTTATTGGGTGCACTGATTACTACACTAACACTGGTACCTGTTTTAATAAACTTATTGCTTAGAAAAAATGTGCACGAAAAACACAATCCTTTTGTAGAAGCCCTCACTGGTTTTATGCAGAAAGGATTTGCAGGTGCTTACAAAAGAAGAAAATGGGTTGTACCCATTGCATTGGTAATTATGGTAGGTGGTCTTTATTCTTTCAAATACCTGGGATCTGAGTTTTTACCTGAATTAGATGAAGGTTCTATCTGGTTAAGGGTACAAACACCTTACAGCATTTCCTTAGATAAATCGGTTGAAATTTCAACACAGATTCGAAAAATATTAATGGGATTTCCTCAGGTAAAATATGCCGTATCACAAACCGGCCGTCCAGATGATGGTACCGATGTAGCAGGTTTTTACAACAATGAATTTTCTGTGATGCTGTATCCAGAAGATTCCTGGAAGCCGAACATCACTAAGGATCAATTGATTGAAGAAATGAACAAATCCTTATCCAATATACCAGGTATTGATCTAAATTTTTCGCAGCCCATTATGGATAATGTAGAAGAAGCTGTTTCCGGTGTAAAAGGTTCCATCAGTGTAAAAGTATATGGTGATTCTTTAAATTATATGGAAGGCAAAATTCAGGAAGTATATAATATTTTAAAAAATGTTCGTGGCATTACCGATTTGGGTGTGATCCATAACATTGGGCAACCGGAGTTAGATGTAAATCTTGATCAGAACAAAATGGCCATGTATGGCGTTGCCACTGCCGATGCCAATGCAGTGGTTGCTATGGCCATAGGTGGTTTAGCAGCCTCAACATTGTATGAGGGTATTAAAACATTTGATATTCGTATTCGCCTTCCGGAAAATTTCAGAAAAACACCGGAAGATATTGGGAACCTTTTGGTGCCAACACAAAGTGGCTCTAAAGTGCCCATTAAAGAAATTGCCACCATCACAGAAAAAACAGGCCCCTGCTTAATTTTCAGGGATGATAACCAACGTTACTCTGCACTTAAATTTTCTGTACGCGATAGAGACATGGGCAGTACGATTGCAGAAGCACAGAAAAAAGTTGATCAGGCTGTTCAATTAAAACGTGGTTACACCATGGCATGGCAGGGCGATTTTGAAAATCAGAAAAGAGCCGAACATAGACTGGCACAGGTAGTTCCCATCAGCTTATTATTAATTTTTCTATTGCTGTTTACCATGTTTGGCAATTTAAAAGATGCCGGGCTTGTCTTTTTAAATGTGCCTTTTGCAATAGTGGGTGGAATTGCAGCACTGCATATAACGGGTACCAATTTCAGTATCTCCGCAGGTATTGGTTTTATAGCCTTATTTGGTATCTGTATTCAGGATGGGGTTTTACTGATAACGGTATTTAAGCACAATCTTGAAAACATAAAGGGTGCGTCCAATACATTATACTCAGCCATTAAAGAAGGGGTTAAATCGCGCATACGCCCTGTAATGATGACCGCCTTAATGGCAGCCATTGGTTTATTGCCTGCGGCCATTTCGCATGGTATTGGTTCTGAAAGTTCCAGACCTTTGGCCAGAGTTGTAATTGGAGGTATTTTATGTGCCATGATCTTCTCGCTATGGGTATTCCCATTAATCTTTGGATGGGCTTACAGAAATGTAGATAATAAACATAAGTCACTTACAGATAATGATAATTCTACTGAAACAAAGAGCTAATGCTCTATATTAATTTTAGTAGAAATTAAAAGCCGCTTCTTATCTTCACGAAGCGGCTTTATTATGCTCTATTGCTTCCTCATCAAAAAACTATTACATGAATACAAAATGGAAATATTACCTCTTTTTATTTTTATTACCATTGCTATTACAGGCACAAGAGCCGCAACAACAATCATTGCTCTGGCGCATATCAGGCAATCATCTTCCAGCCAATGCCTATATCTTCGGTACCTTCCACTTATTATGCCCTAATGAATTTATACTTCCAGATACCATTTCCAGCATCATTCAAAAAGTTGATACCGTTTATTTTGAAATTAAATTAGACGACCCTGCTCTATTTAATAACATGATGCAGGAAATGACCATGCAAAACAATCAAACACTTAAAAATTTTGTATCCACACCTGCTTATGATTCTATGAATCATATTTTTCAAGAGAAGACAAATATTAATCTCAGTTTTTTTCAATTTTATAAACCCATTCTAATTACTTCGTTCTTATATCCTGCATTAATGGGCTGCACTCCCATTTCTTTAGAAACTTCTATTCAAAAAATTGCAGAACAGTATCATATTCCAATTGAGGGTTTAGAAACAGCCGGTTTTCAATTTAAAATATTGGATGACATACCTTACCAACAACAAGCCAATGTGTTAAAAGAAACGCTGCTGCATTTCAATCGGTCGAAAATAGAACTTAAAAATATGGTGGCAATGTACAAACGTATGAACATAGATAGCATTCAACAAAGTCTGACCACGGAGGATGATTTACTACAATATCAAAATGAACTGGTGGTTCAGCGCAATAAAAATTGGGTAGCCAAAATAACACAATTAATGCAAGCAACTTCCTGTTTTATAGCTGTTGGTGCCGGACATTTAGGTGGAAATGAAGGATTAATTGCATTATTCCGTAAACAAGGTTATGCTGTTGTGCCAATATTATTCCAATAAGAATAGATGCTATGATAACTGATGAAAACGAATATTTTTAAAGTAATTTGAAACAGTTCACTTTGCATGTAGTACCTTCCAATCTATATTTTAATTTTTATGAGAAAATTGATCAGCTTTCTAAGTTTCATTTTGCTTTGTACCGGCACAACCAAGCTAAATGCGCAACCTACTTTTATTAAAGATAGTTTAAATACCTACATTGAGCAGGGCATGCAGGACTGGAATATTCCCGGTTTAGCCATTGCGATTATAAAAGATGGTAAAATAATAGTAATGAAAGGCTTTGGCGTAAGAGATGTTACAACAAAAGCGCCGGTTGATGAAAACACGCTTTTTATGATAGCCAGTAACTCAAAACTATTTACAGCTACCTCACTTGCACAATTGGCTTATGATCATAAGCTTTCGTTAAATGATAAGATTATAAAATATTTTCCCGATTTTCAATTGTATGATTCTGCCGTAACCAAAATGGTAACCATTCATGATATGCTATCGCATCATTTGGGTACCAAAACATTTCAAGGCGATTTTTCTTTTTGGGACAGCAAAAATTCGCGGCATGAAATCATGTACAAAATGCGCTATTTAAAACCATCGGGTACTTTCAGGCAGGATTTTGGTTATTGCAATAGCTGCTTTTTAACTGCAGGTGAAATTATACCAAAAGTTACCGGAAAACCCTGGGAAGTTTATGTATACGATAGTTTAATACAACCATTAGGAATGGAGCATACACAAACCTTAGGCTATGGTATCAGCAGAATGCCCAACGCTGCTAAGCCACATACGACTGCATTCGCGGGCAAACTACAGCTGCTCCCCTACGATCAGGTAGATAATTTAGGCCCGGCAGGAAGTTTGTTAAGTTGTGTTTCCGACCTTTCCAAATGGCTGATGATGCAATTAGACAGTGGCAGGTATAATGGCAAAAGAATTGTTCCCTGGGAAGTTCTAAGAACAACCCGAGATATGGCTACCATCATCTCCAGCCGTAAAAGAGGTGATTCACATTTTAGTGGTTATGGACTCGGTATATTCGAAACTGATTATCATGGCAAACAGATTTTCTGGCATACCGGTGGGGCATTTGGATTTGTAACCAATACCTGTTTTGTTCCCGAAGAAAATCTGGGTATCACCATTCTTACCAATCAGGATAATCAGGATTTTTTTGAATTACTACGCTATCAAATTTTAAATGCCTATTTAAAATTACCTTTTGAAAATTTAAGTAAAACAGTATTGCCCGGATTTTTAGATGAAGAAACAAGGGAAATAAAAAAGATAGATGGATGGAAAGATCGAATTAAAGGCAATACACCACCGTTACCTTTAAAATCCTATACCGGTCAATATGAAAATACATTATATGGAACGATCACTATTTCTGAAGAAAGAAATAATCCAGGCAATTTATTGATCAAATTCAACAGCCATCAAAACTTACTGGCAACACTGCAATATTTGGATAATGATGAATGGCTGCTCACATATAACAACCCGGCTTTTGGCGTTTTTACCACTTCCTTTTTAACCAAAAATAATACCGTAACAGGCATTCCAATTAAAGCCAGCGATTTTGTTGAATTTGATCCCTATCTGTTTATAAAAAAATAATGTAACCAGCAGTAAGTAATTTTATACCAAGCAATCATTACATTTGAATACCAACCATCAAAACGAACATTATGAAAGTTGCCAAACTACTGTTTTTACTAATGCTGCCTTCACTGGCATTTGCGCAAAATGAAACAAATACCATTAATACTTATGCAAATGCTCTAAATGATTCGGTAATTGCCTGGCGAAGACATTTCCATCAATTCCCTGAATTATCGAACAGAGAATACAATACAGGCGCCTACATTGCAGCTTATTTAAAAAAATTAGGATTAGATGTACAATATCCTGTTGCTAAAACCGGTGTAGTGGCCATCTTAAAAGGCAGCAAGCCCGGCCCCGTTGTAGCATTAAGAGCCGATATAGATGCACTACCTGTTGTTGAACGCATTCAATTGCCATTTGCCAGTAAAGTTACCGGAGAATATGAAGGCAATAAGGTGGGCGTAATGCATGCCTGTGGGCATGATTCTCATATTGCTATTTTAATGGGAACGGCTACAGTGCTTACAAAAATAAAAAATGAAGTACCCGGTACCGTTGTTTTCATATTTCAACCTGCCGAAGAAGGCCCTCCCGGTAATGAAGAAGGTGGTGCACCTTTAATGATTAAAGAAGGGGTAATGGACCATCCGAAAGTAGATGCTATTTTTGGTTTACACATCAATTCTCAAACCGAAATCGGAAAAATAAAATATAAATCTGGAGCTACCATGGCTTCCAGCGATTGGTTTACCGTAAAAGTAAAAGGTAAATCATCGCATGGCTCACAACCCTGGAGCGGAATTGATCCTATTGTAATAGCTGCACAAATTATTCAGGGCTTTCAAACCATTGTAAGCAGACAGGAAGAATTAACCAAAGCACCTGTTGTAATTACTGTTGGTAAAATTAATAGTGGTGTGCGCAGCAACATTATTCCGGAAACATTAACAATGGAAGGCACCATTAGAACTTTAGACAGTAAAATGCAGAAAGATGTGCATGAAAGAATGATACGCACTGCAGAAAAAATTGCAGAAGCATCCGGTGCTACTGCAACAGTTTCTATTGATACAAAAACAGAAGTTACTTACAATAGCCCCAATTTAGTGAAAGCAACTTTACCGGCATTAGAACTGGCTGCAGGGAAAAATAATGTATCAGAATCTGACTGGACTACCGGAGCCGAGGATTTTTCTTTTTATGGTGATAAAGCGCCTGCATTCTTTTTCTTTTTAGGTGGAATGCCTAAGGGAATGGATCCTGCTAAAGCGCCACCACATCATACTCCGGATTTCTATATTGATGACAGTATGTTGTCTGTAGGTGTAAAAGCTTTTTGTCAGATTGTATTTCAATATGCAAACACACACAAATAATACAAACATAGAATGAAATTTTTGGGCAGGATTTTTTCCAGATGCTTTGCAGTTATTATGCTTTTGGGTTGCAACATTCAGTTAAATGCTCAAAGCCTTCGCTTTTTTTCAGCCGATAATCCAAAATTTCAATATGTTGGGAGAATAGATTTTAGCAATCCGGCGCTTCCTAAATATTGGGCGCTGGGTGTGTATGTAACAACTTCATTCAATGGCTCATCGTGCAAATTCATTGTGCAGGATGAAGTACCCAGCCCCAATGCCCATAATTATGTTGAAGTGGTAATTGATAATTACATTTATCATCGTATTCGTTTACAGCAAAAAAGAGATACACTTTCTTTTTATAATTTAAAAAATGGTGCTCATAAAATAGTGTTGTGTAAAAATACAGAAACCAATATTGGTTACATGGAATTTGCAGGGATGCTTTGCAATGCATTGCTTGAACCACCACCATTACCCAACAAACGGATAGAATGTATTGGCAACTCCATAACCTGCGGTACAGGTAGTGATCAATCGGTGGTGCCTTGCCATGCAGGAGTTTGGCAAGACCAGCACAACACTTATTTTGCTTATGGCCCCACAACAGCAAGAAACCTGAATGCACAGTGGCATTTAACCGCTTACTCGGGCATTGGATTGGTGCATAGCTACTGCAATATTGCATTTAATATTACAAACATATTTAATCAATTAAATCTCCAACCGAACGGAATTCCATGGCAATTTTCAAAATATCAGCCGGATGTTGTAACCATTTGTTTAGGTCAAAATGATGGCAAACAAGATTCTGCTTACTATTGTAAACAATATCTTTATTTTTTGCAAACTATCAGAACTCAATATCCGAACGCACAGATTATTTGTTTATCCAGTCCGATGGCGGATAGTAGTTTGAATGCAAATTTACAACGCTACATTACTGCTGTAGTTCAAAATAACTGGTGTGTGCAAGATGGAAAAATCAGTAAATATTTTTTAAAACAGGCTTATAATGGCGGATGTGATAATCATCCCGATTTACAACAACAACAACTGATTGCAAAACAACTTACCGATTATATTGCAAATGATCTGATGCACTGGAAGCAAATCGCTTCTCATTAAGCACGTTTCCCAAATAACAAACTGCCAATACGCACCATATTGCTGCCACATGCAATGGCAATTTTATAATCGTTACTCATTCCCATAGAAAGAATGGTGAAATCTGATAACTTTTGATATTTTTTTTTACAGCTTTCAAACAAATGCTTCAAATATTGAAACTCTGATTCAATTTGAGATTGATTTTCAGTAAAGCTTGCCATACCCATTAAACCCTTTAACCGAATATTTGAAAAAATACCTGATTGAACAGTTGATAGTATTTCGATTAGTTCCTCCGCATTCAATCCAAACTTTGTTTCTTCTTTTGCAATATAAATTTGTAATAAACAATCAATAACCCGATTACATTTTTGCGCTTGTTTATTAATTTCAGCCAGTAAAGACAAACTATCTACCCCATGAATTAAATAAACAAAAGGTGCAATGTATTTTACTTTGTTTTTTTGTAAATGACCAATAAAATGCCATTGAATATCAGTTGGCAGTTTAGTAGCTTTATCTACTAACTCTTGCACATAATTTTCCCCAAAATCTTTCTGGCCTAATTGATATAGTTGTAAAATATCTTCACCCGGTTTGGTTTTACTTACTGCAATTAACCTGGTATGCCTTGCATTTAATTCTTGTAGAATATTTTGATATGTTTCAATAGCTACTGCCATAATACAAAATTAAGGATGTCCCTGATTGTATTGTTGTTGCAGCAAAAGATATTCTAATAACAAAACAATATTGTATGCTGGTGAAAAATAATTAAACTGCCCAATATTCAGTTTTTCAAATATCATTTTAAAAGGATTAGGTAATATAGAACTCATATTGGCCTTAAAAAATACAAATTGATTATTCCTAAAAAAGTTTTGGATTTGAGGTACACCCATTTTTAAGGGAGCATTAATATTTTCACCCCATCTTAATAAAGCGGTTGCAACAATTATTTTATCAAAATAATTGGTAGATGGATTTGATAAAATTTGATGCGCTTTTTGCACGAGTACAGGTTTAAATTCGTGAAGTAAATCAAAACCAGACAAACTCATTAAACGGGCAAAATGATATAAAACTACCGGAGTTCTTTGATATTCTGGGGATACGATTGTAGTGCTTTTAAAAATGTATTTTTTTTCAATACTTATTTTTAAAAGTTCTACTGTAGCACTATCTGCTTTTGCGAAAAGTAAATGATTGTTCTGCACAAAATAGAGTATATTTGCCAACACACATACATCAAACTCAATGGGCATTTTTTTTCCAAACCATGTAGAATATGCCGGTAATTTTTTAAGTGACTTCTTTGTATTGCGAATTATTTTACCATTTAAATGATTGGTATATTGTTGCATCAGTAAATGTACTGCACTGGCAGAAGTGCTATCTGTGCCTAAAGCCAACAAATCAATTACCGTATCATCCATATCATCGGGAAGCGCCATAGATCGGTTCATCAGATTTAAACAACCACCATTCGGAAATACTTCAGGAGGATAGGTTGACCAGAAATTATAAGTATTTCTCCCCGTTTTATTTTTAAATTTTTTGAAAGCAGGCTTTGCACGTTCAATGATGGAATCAATTAAAATTTTATCGGCACTGTCTGCTAAAGGATATAATTGTTTTAGAGTGAATACAATGAGTCCCGTAAAAAATATATTATCATCTGGTTTAGATATATTGTACCGGTATGTTCTGTATGATGGAAAAGTGCCTGTTGTAAAAAACTTTGCAGACTGCACCTGTTGTTGAGCTAATAAATGAATCAGCATGTGAGCACTAATCGTATCAGTTGATGCAGCCATCAACCCGGTTGGCAAATGGCTGCAAAAAAAGATAAATAGTATGAAGCTGATTTTTTTCATTGCAGTTATATAAACTTACTCAAATAACTGCAAAAAAACGGATTTGCTTATTTTAAAATATTTCTGCTAATTACAATCCGCTGCACCTCACTGGTGCCTTCATAAATTTGGGTAATTTTTGCATCACGCATCAATCGTTCAACATGGTATTCTTTCACGTAACCGTATCCACCATGAATTTGAACCGCCTCAACAGTAACCCACATGGCCGTTTCACTCGCATATACTTTGGCCATTGAGCTGCTAATGTCATAATTCATTCCATGGTCTTTTTCCCAGGCAGCTTTTAAACAAAGCAAACGGGCAGCATCAATACGGGTGGCCATGTCAGCAAGTTTAAATTGAATGGCCTGATGTTTGGCAATTTCTTTTCCAAAAGCTTTTCTTTGTTTGGCATATTGCAATGCCAGTTCATAAGCCCCACTTGCAATACCCAATGCCTGAGATGCAATGCCAATTCTGCCACCTGCCAGTGTTTTCATGGCAAACTTAAATCCAAAGCCATCTTCCCCAATTCTATTGGCTTTAGGCACTTTTACATCATTAAACAAAATACTATGTGTATCGCTGCCCCTAATACCCAGTTTATTTTCTTTGGCACCAACTGTAACACCTGGCCAGTTTTTTTCAACAATAAATGTATTGATACCATGCGCACCTTTTTCAGGATATGTTTGAGCCATTACTAAGTAAACGCTGGCACTTGAACCATTGGTAATCCAATTTTTTGTACCATTCAATAAATAGTAATCACCCATATCTTCAGCAGTTGTTTGCTGTGAGGTAGCATCACTGCCCGCTTCCGGTTCACTTAATAAAAATGCGCCAATATAGAGTTCACCATCTTTTTTCCCCTGTGCAAGCGGTGTGAGGTATTGTTGTTTTTGGGCTTCTGTACCAAATTCCTGTAAACCATAACATACTAAGCTGTTATTTACACTCATACACACACTGGTACTGGCATCAATTTTACTAATTTCTTCCATGGCCAAAACATAACTAATGGTATCCATTCCTGCACCGCCATATTCTGGTTTTACCATCATGCCCATAAAACCTAAATCGGCCAACTGTTCTATTTGTTCTTTCGGAAATTTTTGGTGTTCATCGCGTTCAATTACACCGCATAAACAATGGTTTTTGGCAAAATCACGAGCAGCTTTTTGAATCATCAAATGTTCTTCACTCAACTTAAAATCCATAGTGTTTAATTTAATGCACACAAAAATAAGCTAACGATTGTTAGTAATCATTATTTGTACAAAGGAATTTTATTTTCAATTGTTACATATACTTTTTTTGAAGATTGTAAAGTACTAATCTTGCCGGTGCGGTCATGCCGGGTGTTGTATCCTGCAGAAAATGACGTTTAAAAGCAATAATGGCTGCAGCAGTATCTTTTACATTATAACCAATAACCCTCAATGCCGTTAAGGTATTAAATGCATCGGGTATAGTGTCAGTAATTATTGCATCATACCAATTGCCAAAACCATGTTGCGCCAATAATTGCCATGGGAAACGGTAGTTGGGATCGTTTTTACGTGTGGGTGCAATATCGCCATGCCCAATAAAATTGGGTGTTGGGATATGATATATTTGTTTTAAACGGCTTAACAAACTTAACAAACTGTTGATTTGTGCACTGTCAAATGGCTCAAAGCCATTGTTATCTAATTCAATTCCAATAGAAGATGAATTGATGTCTTTATCATTTCCCCAACTGCTTACTCCTGCCTGCCAGGCTCTTAAATAATCGTTCAACATATGGTATACTGTTCCATCTTTACATATTACATAATGTGCACTAACCTGTGTTGCAGGTTTGGTAAAAGTTTTAAGTGTTGCAGGACAGCTATTTTGTGCGGTATGATGTATAATAACGTAATTGGGTTTACGTAAATTAAAGTTGGTGGTTCCAACAAAATAAGGTGGCTGTTGAATGGTATCATTTGCAGGAACTGCAGGAATTATTTTTAGCTGTCGGCTAAAACGAGATACTTCTTTTTTATAGGTTCTGTTGGTTAACTGATAAGGATTGCGGGAACAAGCACAGATACCAACTATAAAAGTGCAAAGAATAAGATATTTTTTCATAACCAATTAATATTTATAACAAATAGCATTAATGTTCATTCCTGCACCTACAGAAGCAAAAAGAATGGTATCGCCCGGCTGAAGATGGTGATCCGGAATTTGCCCCTTCCGAACCCAATCTAATAATGTAGGAATTGTTGCAACAGAACTATTGCCTAATGTATGAATACTCATGGGCATAACACAGGGTGGTAATTCATGTATGCCATATAACTCATACAATTTTTTAACAATGCCATCATCCATTTTTTCATTGGCCTGATGGAGAAAAATCATTTTTAAAGTTTTGATATCCACTCCACTTTTATCTAAACAATCTTTCATAGCTGCGGATACATAACGCATGGCATATTCATACACTTTTCTTCCTTTCATTTTAATGAAACGAATACGTGGATCAGAATGCGGAAAGTTAGATTTACCCATATATAAATAATCTAATTCTTCTAATGCATGCGACTGGACACTGTAGGATAAAATACCCACAGCTTCATCTGTTTCCTTTGCACTTACAATACAGGCTCCTGCCCCATCTGAAAATATCATACTATCCCTGTCATAAATATCAATTACTCTCGATAAGGTTTCCGCACCAATTACTAAACATGTTTTTGCAACACCTGCTTTTATAAATGCATCGGCCTGAATAATACCTTGCAGCCAACCCGGACAACCAAACACAATATCATAAGGAATACATTGTGCATTTTTAATTCCTAAACCGTGCTTTACTCTTGAAGCCAATGCAGGCATGGTGTCTGTTTGTATGGTATGTTGAATAACATTACCGAAATTGTGCGCCAGGATAATTTGATCGATGGATTCTTTGTTAATTCCGGCATCTGCAATAGCGGCAGTGGCTGCTGCAATAGCCATATCAACATTATTCATATTACCCGGTGCATAACGCCGTTCTTCAATCCCGGTAATATTTTTAAATTTTTCGGCAATAATATTAGATGGCAAAGCGATGGGTTGTCCATTTTCATCATAAAAATGGTTTACATAAAAATCTTTATTCGATTTTATTACCTCAGGTATATAACATCCCGTACCGGTAATTACTGTTCGTAATGCAGGCATTATAGTTGGTATAATAGTGAACTTTAAAAGTAAGGATAGTTCACACACAAAAGTACAGACCTTAAAAAATTATTCAGGATTGTATCTTTACCCAAAAAAATATATGTCGTTACATTTAGGCAGAACTGTTTTTGGCAATCCGGCCAATCAGGATAATGTTTTAACAAAAGAAGATGCCATGCAACTAATGCAGGCTTGGGTATTGAATCCTAAACTGCAATTGCACATGTTGCAAGTAGCCCATTTAATGCAATGCTGGGCTGCAGAAATTGAACAACTGCCTGAAGCAACACAATGGAAATGGGAAATGGCGGGATTATTGCATGATGCAGATTGGGATCAGTGGCCTGAACTGCATTGCAGCAAAATTATTGAAGAGTTAGAAATCAGAAATATTGATCCTGAAATTATACATGCCATTGCCTCACATGGGCCTGCACATTTTGGGATAGTACCTGAAACCAGAATGGACAAAATGCTGTATGCATTTGATGAACTTTCCGGATTAATACATGCATATTCTTTAATGCGCCCCAATGGTTATGAAGGCATGGATGTAAAAGGCGTTAAAAAGCGATTAAAAGAAAAATCATTTGCAGCAAATGTTTCCAGAGAAGATATACAAGATGCATGCACCCGTGCCGGTATACAGTTGGATGAACTGATTGCTTTTATTATTGCTAAACAACAAGCGGTTACGTTACCTTAATACTTTTATTGTATTAGGTAACATTTTTCACAATAGCATCAAAAGAACGAATGCCCAATACCTTTTCGGAAATAAAGCCTTCGGCATATTCCACTCCTATTCTTTTACCCAGCATCATAGCTCTGGCTTTTACGGTTTCTAAAAATTGTGGAGATGAAATATATGTTTGAGGTTCATTTAAGTTTACATCGGGTTTATAAAACTGGGTAGCATATGCCAATACTGCCTCAATTTTTTGGGACATATAAGCAGATATATCTATAACAAATGATGGTTGAATAAACCGATCTTGTATATAATGAAAAACATAAGTTGGGCGCCATTTTTCCTGTGGTATTTCATTATCTGTTGTTTCAATTTTTCGCAGCCCTGCTAAAAATGCTGCATCAGCTACTAATTTTGCGCTTCGACCATGATCCGGATGACGATCTTCAGGTGCATTACATAAAATAATTTCGGGTTGATATTTTCTAATAACGGTAATTACTTTGCGCAGATGAGCTTCATCATGTACAAAAAAACCATCGGCCATTTCTAAATTTTCTCTCACTAATACACCCATTATTTCTGCAGCTTTTGCAGATTCCTGCAAACGGGTTTCTGCCGTTCCGCGGGTACCTAATTCACCTTTTGTTAAATCTACAACACCTACTTTTTTTCCTTCTGCAGCTGCAGCCATAATAGTACCTGAACAACCTAATTCCACATCATCGGGATGTACACCAAAAGCTAAAATATCTAATTTCATCTTTTACAATTTTATTCAAACGTTACAACTTTCAATCATTTCAATAGCTTTCTATTTGAAAGGTTGCATATTTATTATAAATTTAAGCAAAGCTATTGTTCTATAAAACAAAGAACCCAGTCAGTTTAAAAGACCGGGTTCTTGCTCTATTCTCACGTGTAAATTAACTTTTCTTCGCATATCTTTTCTTGAACTTATCAATACGGCCTGCAGTATCTACCAATACATTTTTGCCGGTATAAAAAGGATGCGAAGTATTAGAAATTTCTAATTTAATTAATGGATATTCATTGCCATCTTCCCATGCAACAGTTTCTTTAGAAGCAGCAGTTGAACGACTTAAAAATGAGTACCCGTTACTCATATCTTTAAATACCACTAAGCGGTAACTTTCGGGATGGATACCTTTCTTCATAATGAATGATTTAGGTGGTACGGTTTGGCCGTACGATTATTAATTTTTTTTGAGGGTGCAAAAATAAGGGTTGGGTAAGTTTTTACCAAAATTAAGATGGTTGTTACACAATTTTTTAGCATTTAGATGAGTAAAAACTCCAACAAACCTCTATATTAAGCTATTAAACTGTCAGAAAAACCAAATTTATTTAAGATTTCATGTTTTCAAACTGAAGTGGAACGCCAAAATCCTGCTCATTACACAATTTAATAACCGCCTGCAGATCATCAATTTTTTTACCCGTAACACGAATAATGGTATCCATAATAGCCGCTTGTACTTTTAAACCGCTGTCTTTGATTGATTTTACAATTTTTTTGGCATTATCTTGCTTTAGGCCATTTTTTACGGCCACTTCTTTTTTGATCACTTTTCCGCTTGGATAAGCATCTTTTTCAAAATCAAAAGCATTGGCAGAAATACCTTGTTTCATGCCACGGCTAATTAAAATATCAATCACCTGCTTCATTTTCATATCGCTTTCCACTTCCAGCATAATTGTAAAATCTTTTTTATTAAGTTCAATGATTACCGGAGAATCTTTAAAATCGAAGCGCCCCTGAATTTCTTTTTTAACCGCATTGATGGTGTTATCCAACAATTGTAAATCTACTTTACTGGCTATATCAAATGAAGGCATAATAATTTTTTTACAAAGATAAAAATATGCCGCAAATATTGATGATTTACATCTGGCAGAACATAAGTCAGTTATTTTATAAAATACTGCTTCGGTTTTGGAGTACTTATGTTTTGCATCTGAGCCAATAATTGTAATTGATTGGCAGTTCGCACTAAATTTTGATCTGCATAACTACAGGCATAATAACAGTTATGTTGCAAATAATCTGTTAAGAACCGCAAGGCCTGCATATATGTCATTATCTGGCCAGAATACAACAAATGTTCTTTCTCAAAATCAGTCAACACATGCACCATTGCTGAAAGATACCCTTCGGTTACAGCTTGCAAAAAATCAGGTCTTACTTCAATCAATGAGATATCTTTTTCTTCTTCGCCAACCGGACTTAAATAGGTGCGCATCATATCACCCATATCACTGAAAAAAAATCCAGGCATTACTGTATCTAAATCAATTACCGCCACACCTTTTCCTGCTTCATTGAACAATATATTTGAAATTTTTGTATCATGATGCATGGTTCTTTGCAGACAAGTATTTTTGTGAATGAAATAATTGAACTTTTCTATAATTTGTGTTTGTCCGGCAATTTGAGTGGCATATTTTTGAGCCTGCTTTTTTAACCCATCATCAGCCTGTTGCCAGGCTTGTTTAAATTGCCAATAGCGAAATGAAAGATGGTGAAAAAAAGGGATGGTAATTTGTAAATGATTGGTATTGAAATGTGCCAATGCTGCGGTAAACTTTCCAAATTGCTGAGCAGCTTCAAATGCATCTTCCGACCTTGATAAGATTTCCTGGGTATGTGAACCTTGAATAAAAGGAAAAACCCGGTAAAATGTATTGTCAACAACCATCATTGTTTTCCCATCAACATTTGCAACCGGGCCAACAAATAAATAATCCGGCGCTTCTTTAAAAAAATAGGCAGCAAGCATTTGCAGGTTTACATCCATTTTTTCCGGATGTGGAAAAACATGGGTATTGATTGCCTGCAAAATAAAATTACCAGTATTGGTAATCACTTTCCAGGTATGATTAATCAGTCCGTCAGATATTTGCTGAACCTGAATATTTCCTGTCCAGTTATATTTCTGTTGAAGTTGTTGTAACAGATGAGGTGGTAACATGTATCGGATGCTTTGGCTTATAAAATTCTCTAAATATTAAACGAAGGTTAGGATCTTTTGTAAAATAATTGTAAATCCAGTTTATAAAAACCTGAATCCTGTTTTTTACACCTACTAATAGAAAGAGATGCAATCCCATCCATACCAACCAGGCTAAAAATCCACCAAAATGTAATCGGGGTTTTGGAATATCTACCACCGCTAAGTTTCTGCCAACTGTTGCCATACTTCCTTTGTCGTGATATTCATACGGTTGAGGATTGCCGGGGTGTAATAAATTTTTAGCCAATTGCAGCCCTTGTGTTATTGCTACATTCGCCACCTGTGGGTGACCATGCGGATACAGTGGTGTTTCCATATAAGCTACATCGCCTACTGCATAAATATCCGGTACACCAATTACTTCATTCAATCGATTTACTTTTATACGATTACCATGCACAATAAGGCTTTCGTCAAGCCCAGTGGGTACATTACCTTTAATACCTGCTGCCCAAATTAATGTATTAGAAGCAATACTGTTACCGTTGTTTAAAACTACTGTTCCGCCATCATAATCAGAAACAGATATTCCGGTTAACACATCCACTCCTAATTTTTTTAAATATTGCTCTGACTGAATCCTGCTTTTTTCAAACATGGCAGCCAGTGTATGTACATTATTTTCAATCAGAAAAATTTTCATTAACGAAAAATCTAATTCAGGATAATCTTTCGGTAATATCAAATTGCGCATTTCGGCCAAAGCACCACACAATTCCACCCCCGTTGGCCCGCCTCCCACAACAACTACCGTTAGCAATTTTGCCAAAATGGCTCTGTCTGTGATTTGAAGTGCTTCTTCTAAATTGTGCAGAAAACGATGACGTAATTGCAACGCCTCAACAGTACTCTTCATGGGTAATGCTGCTTCCTGAATTTTTTTATTGCCGAAAAAATTGGTGTCGGCCCCTGTAGCAATAATAAGTTTATCATAATGAAAATTACCAATATCTGTATGCACTTTTTTTAAATGCGTATCGACGGATAAAACGTTGGCCATCCGAATATGTATATTGCTACTGTTCTGAAACACTTTTCTGAGCGGAAAAGAAATATTACTGGCATCAAGGCCGGCAGTTGCTACCTGATAAAATAAAGGTTGAAACTGATGGTAATTGTATTTATCCAAAAGCAATAATTCAATCCCTTTTTGATTGTTGAATGTTCGTGCAATTTTTAAACCTGCAAATCCTGCTCCAATGAGTACCACTTTCATAATGATTCCGTTTATGATGAATAATCAGTTGCTTTCCACACTCCGCTGCTTTTGTAAAGGTACACCTGTTTAAAAGGGTTCATTTACCTTTTCAGAAAAGAAAATCATGAAAACATTGCTGACATGCATCAATATCCCGATGATGATAGTACTGAATGTGTTATCTTTAAATCAACAAATTACTACTTCAGACAAACTAAATTTTTTATTGTGGAAAGAAGAAATTTTTTATCGCTGAGTTCTTTAGGATTGACTGCATTGGCTATGCCGAAAAACAGGCTGTCGGGCTTTGCCGGGCCGGTTAAAAAACCAATTGTTATTGCTACCTGGGATGCGGGTATTGCCGCCAATAAAGCCGCATGGCTTATTTTAAAAAATAACGGACGTGCATTGGATGCAGTTGAAAAAGGGGTAATGGTTACTGAATCATCCATCAATTGTTGTGTAGGGTTAGGTGCCAATCCTGACAGAGATGGCTATATTACATTAGATGCCTCTATTATGGATGAAAATTTTAACTGCGGTGCGGTTGCCTGTTTGCAACGCATTAAGCATCCCATTTCAGTAGCCAGAAGGGTAATGGAGAAAACACCTCATGTTTTATTGGCTGGTGAAGGAGCCCAACAGTTTGCCATTGCCGAAGGCTTTATTTTGGAACCGGAGCAACTTAGCAATGAAGCCAAAAAAGCTTATGAAAACTGGCTGAAAAAAAGTGAATATAAACCTATTATCAACATTGAACGGAATGAAGGAAAAACTTCTTTTGTGCCCACTTCGGTTCCCGCAAAATTAGAAACCGGACAATGGAATCATGATACCATTGCTATGTTGGCGTTAGACAGTGCCGGCAATTTAAGCGGTAGCTGTACCACCAGTGGTCAGGCCTTTAAAATGCATGGCCGTGTAGGCGATTCGCCGCTAATTGGTGCCGGCTTATTTGTGGATAACGAGGTAGGCGCTGCTGCTGCTACCGGCCAGGGAGAAGATATCATTAGAATTTGTGGTTCGCATACAGTGGTTGAACTGATGCGGCAGGGATGGCCGCCGGAACAAGCCTGTAAAATGGCGGTTGAAAGAATTGCAAAAATTAAAGGCAGTAAAGCAAAAGAAATTCAAATAGGTTTTGTGGCTCTGAATAAAAAAGGAGAATATGGCGGCTATTGTTTACAGAAAGGATTTAATTATGCAGTTTGTTTTGCAGATGATAAAAACTTTTTAGAAGACGCAAAATTTATATTACCATAAATGAAACTAATTGAAATAGCGGTTTTCTCAATTGAGTCTGCTATCGCTGCTTATAAAGCCGGTGCCAATCGACTTGAATTATGTGAAAACTATGAAAATGGCGGCACTACTCCTTCCTATGGATATTTAAAAACGGTTCGACAAAAGATTGATCTGCCACTTTTCGTAATGATTTGCCCAAGACCCGGAGATTTTGTGTACACTGATGCAGAGTTTGCAGCCATGCAGGCAGATGTTAAACTTTGCAAGCAAATGGGTTTTGATGGCGTAGTAATTGGCATTTTAAAAACCGACGGCAGTATTGATATAGCAAGAACACAGCAATTAGCAGCGTTGGCTTACCCAATGGAAGTTACCTTTCACCGGGCATTTGATCGGTGCAAACAACCATTGGAAGCCATGGAAAATATTATTCAATGTGGTTGTCAGCGTATTTTAACCAGTGGACAACAGCCCAATGCTTTATTGGGAAAAGCATTAATACAACAACTAATTGTAGCAGCGGCAGACAGAATTGTGATTGTGCCGGGAGGAGGTATTAGAAGCAGTAATCTGGAGGAGTTGCTTTTATTTACCGGAACAGATGAAGTGCATAGCAGTGCAAAAAAATTGGAACCATCGCCCATGCAATTTTGGGTAGATGCCATGCAGGACAAAAGCGAAAGAATAATGGTAGATGCATCAGAAATTGCAGCATTAAAACAAATACTGCAACAATGTTAACACATGCTAATTAATTTTTACAACCCATAATCATAAGGCATGGCAGTGGATAAGCCCATCCAGTTCCAATCACCAATTACCCAATAATCAGAAGATGGAAAAGAATATCCGGTATTGGCAATATAAACCGGATTATCAGAGAAAATAATGTACGAATAGCTTTCTGCTAATGAACTGGTAAATGGATTAAACCCATTGGATCTGTCAATCGGTTCCCATGCATCTGTTTTTTTATATTTTACCTCCATAATGTGCTGTGAGGCCAATAATACAGCAAGATTATCTTGATTCTTTTTCAGGAAATTAGATAACAAATTCTGTGCACCGGTTGCAGCAACATCAACAAACTTTTTCTTAACAATGGTATTTCCTTCTTTTAAAGATTGCACACCTGTTGTATTTTTTTTATTAGCAACAGCACTGGCATAACCAGATTCATTTTCAAAAATGCGTTGTATAAATTGAACAGTAAAACCATTTTGATGCAAACTGTCATTATACAGGCTTTTCCAAAAAGCAATCTGACTGGTTGGATAGTTTTGTTTTCTATTTTCTATCCATTTATTTTTAATATCTAAACTTTGTGAATGCAGCGGCTTAAATGCAATCGTGCCATCATACACCATGTCGCCATTTTTATTCATCTTAAAACTTTCCAAATTCATCAATAACATATAACCCAGCGCCTCATTACTCACCATGAGGGGGCCATCAGCCAGCACATCTAAAATTTGTGTAGAATCGTTCCATTTAAATTTCAATGCATCAGAATTCAAAATTTCACATTGAGCAGCATAGTCCGCATGGCCCATAAAAAAGTTTTGGAATAACTGAAACCACTCTTTCCCATTTGCAGTACCGGAACCTATCCATACATTAAAACGGGCAGTATCCAACTGCGTCATTTCAAATCGGATTTGTGTTGGAATTTTTTGAGTGGTAATATGATAAGTTAAGGTTTCAAAGCCTGCTTTGGTAGCAATCAAATCAGCTTCAATACCAGTAATATTATCCAAATCAAACTGACCGGCACTATTGGTGATGGTAAGATAGGTTGACTGATTCACATAAATATATACACCACTAACTGGCTGATGTGTAACAGCATTGATAACTATACCTTTAAGGGTATAGGCCAATGCATTCCGGCTGATTATACAACCTAAAATGATACAAAATACAATAGCAGCAATACGTTTCATAAAAAATTTAAGTATTGTAGATGCTGAAGCTCGCAGGTAAGCCTGATTATCCGTTTGCTACCATCATCTGTTCCTCATATCGTGGGTGATGATATTAGTACAACATTCTCACTTTAATGGTATCTTTTACCTCTTTTAATAATGCCGCAGCCTGATTAGATAATTTTTTATCTACATCCAATACTACATAACCAATGGCATCATTTGTTTTTAAATATTGGCCAACGATATTAATATGATGACTTGACAAAGCACTATTGATGGCACTTAGTACACCGGGTTTATTTTTGTGAATGTGTAAAATACGATGTGCACCCTCTACAGGAGGCAAACTAATGGCAGGAACGGTATGTGAGCCATTGGTAATACCTCTTTCAAGGTAATTAAACAATTTAACACTTACATCTTCACCAATGTTTTCCTGCGCTTCTTCGGTGGAACCACCAATATGTGGCGTTAGAATTACATTGGGTAACCCCTGCAAAGGCGTTTCAAAATGATCGCCGCTTTTTTCTGGTTCCCATGGGAATACATCAATGGCAGCTCCGCCAACTGCACCGGCTTTTATTGCTTCTGCCAACGCTTTCAAATCAACCACTTCACCACGTGCATAATTAATTAAAATGGTGCCCGGTTTAAAATTTTTAATGACCGCTTTTGTAATCAGATTTTTGGTTTGTGGTGTTTCCGGAACATGCAGGGTAATAATATCGGCTATACCCACCAATTCTTTCATGCTTTTACAGGCAATGGCATTACCTAATGGCAACTTGTTTTCAATATCATAAAAACGAACCTGCATACCCATTGCTTCGGCCAAAACGCTTACCTGCGAACCAATATTTCCATAGCCAATAATACCCAATGTTTTACCCCGTAATTCAAAACTGCCCTTCGACTCTTTGAGCCAAATACCTTCATGAGCTGCTTTATTTTTATCCGGAATTCTTCTTATCAACATAATTGATAATGCAATTACCAATTCGGCCACACTTCTTGTATTGCTGTAAGGCGCATTAAACACTACTACCCCATTATCGGTTGCTGCTTTCAGGTTTACCTGATTTACGCCAATACAAAAACATCCTATGGCCTGTAATTTTGTTGCGGCTTTTAATACATTTTCTGTTATTTTGGTTTTAGACCGAATGCCTAACAGATGTACATTTTTTACCGCATCTATTAATTGTTCTTCACTTAAAGCACCATTTAATTTTTTAACGTTTACATACCCGCTTTGTTTAAAATATTGCACTGCTTTATCACTGATGTTTTCTAAAAGCAGTATGTTAATTTTTTCTTTGGGGTAACTGGTTGGGTTGGTTGTTTGCTTATTCATAGCTGCTAAATTAAATTATATTCTCCAATTAATAGTTGATGCAAATTTTACTTTTGTTTTTGCTTAACGAAACTCGGCACATTATCCTTTATATTTGCGCCTTTTGAAACCATTGAGGCATGCACAAATTATTGATACTTTCATCTCTGTTTACATTGTTGTTTTTATCCTGCAAATCGCAGAAAGAAAAAAATGCCATACAGCAAGCTATTGCACCAGTTACTTTTCATTTCGATACACTGACCCCGCAACAGAAACAAGCCTATGCAAATGCCATTTCCTCATTGTATAAAAAAAATTTATTAGATAAAGATTTTAATGGCGCCATTTTAATGGCGAAGAACGGCGAAGTGGTTTTTGAAGATTACAATGGTTATTACAATTTTAAAACAAATGAAAAAATAACACCCGATGATCCTTTTCATTTGGCCTCAATTTCAAAAACTTTTACTGCCATGACACTTCTGCGATTATGGGAGCAAGGCAGAATTGAACTAACCGATACCATACAAAAATTTTTCCCAAGTTTTCCTTATCGTAATATAACCGTAACTGATTTACTATCGCACCGAAGCGGACTTCCCAATTATGTTTATTTCATGGATGAAAAGAAAGCAGTGGTTTCTTATGCAAGAAACAAAAGAGGGAAAAGAATTAAAATTGTACATCTGGTTCCTTCCGGGAATGAAGTAAAAGGCTTTCAAACCAATCAGGATGTATTAAACTATATGATTGCACATCAACCCGCTATCCTTTCCTTGCCCAATAAAAAATTTCATTACTGTAACACCAATTATGCACTACTGGCATTGATTATTGAAAAAATTACCAAAATGCCTTTTCCGCAATACATGAAAGACAGTGTGTTTAATGTTTTGGGCATGAAGCATACGTATGTATTCAGTATTGCAGATACCAATCGGTATATACCTTCTTTTCAACCCAATAAAGCACCATTTAAATTAGAAAAATTAGATTGTATTTATGGTGATAAAAATGTGTACAGTACGGTAAGAGACATGCTTTTATGGGATAAAGCCTTGTATGAAGGCAGTTTTGTAAAACCACAAACACTCTCAATGGCATTTGAGCCAAGAAGCCTTGAAATTAAATCGAACCACAATTATGGTATGGGATGGCGTATGTTGTTAGATGGCAGTAACGGCCCCATTATATACCATAATGGCTGGTGGCATGGCAACAATACCGTATTTACCCGATTAATTAATGATACGGCCACTTTAATTATATTAGGAAATAGGTATAATCGAAACATTTACAGTGCCAGAAAAATGACTTCAGTTTTCTCCGGCCAGTCAGACACTTCCCGCATTGAAGAATAATTTGATGATTTAGATTGTTTGTATTTGATTCTCATCAGATTATTGTTTTTCTGTAGATAGTTCCCTGAATTTATAATACATTCGGGTCTGAATAATAATGAAGCTTCGCCTATTCATTTTAGTAGCATTTCCTTTTTTCTTTGTTGCAGCATCAGCACAACAAAGACCCTATTATACGCAATACATTTTAAACAATTTTATTATTAATCCGGCAGTTGCCGGAATTGAAAATTATACCGATGTAAAATTGAGTCACCGTATTCAATGGGAAGGTTTAACAGATGCACCTGTTACTACTTATTTCACCATTCAGGGGCCATTGCATAAAAGCAGCTTTCCTGAAAAAACTGCAACCGGCTATCATACCCCTGGCGAAAACCCTCGTGGCAATGCCTATTGGCGAAATTACACCAGCGCACCCGCCCATGCAGGCGTTGGTTTAACCATTCTGAACGACAAGGCCGGATCACTGAACCGTTTTGCTGCTTATGCTACTTATGCCTATCATGTAGGATTAACTCCTAACACCAATTTGTCTGCCGGAATATCAGCCGGCATTTCGCAACTCAGTTTAAATACGTCCAACCTAAATTTTGCTGTACCGGTTGATCCGGCAGTAACCAATGCCAACACCATTAACCGGATAAAACCGGATATCAGTGCCGGTTTGTGGTTATATGCAGCCAATTATTTTTTGGGATTATCTGCACAGCAAATAATTCCCGACCAGATTTATTTTTCCAATCATCCTGTTGGTATTGTTCCGGGCAAATTGGTGCCCCATTTGTTTTTTACCGCCGGCTATCGGTATAGCCTTTCTGACGATATCAGTGCACTTCCTTCCTTCCAAATCCGATATATTCTACCATTGCCATTGGGGATAGATGTGAATGTAAAATTGCAATACAAGGATTTATTGTGGGCAGGCGTATCATTGCGTTATAAAAATGGATTTGCAGCCATGTTAGGCATCAATTTAAATCAATCGGTAAATATTGGTTATTCATACGATTACACCACCTCAGCATTAGGAACTGTTAGTAGTGGTACCCATGAAATTTTGATTGGCTTTTTATTAAACAATCGTTATGCTGACTGGTGCCCCAGAAGACTGTGGTGAGCATTATTAAATTTTATCATTTAATTGAATGAAACAACATCACAGGCAGTATCATTCATGATGGGCAATGGCTCTTCAAACCCATCAGATTGATTAGAAAACCAATACACATAATCCTCTTCAGGCATTTCATTATTAGCAGGATTCATAATCAGTAACATAAAATAGCCAGGCTCAAATTCTTTGCACCAATTGCTTTTTTGTACTTGAACCAAAAACATCTGACATGCAGAAATATTTAAAATACAGGCATTTTCATCGGAAATGTATTGATGAGCCATAACGGGAATGAATTGATGTATGGATTGTAACTCAATCTGTTGCTGTTGCATTTGATACAAGAGTGCTTTCATCCACCATTTCAGAGCAGTAGTCTTTATTAAATGCCGTTGATGTTGAATACTTGCGAAAAATTTCAGTGCATGCTGGTTTATATCATCTGCGGCAAACAATTTTAAAATGGATTGTGAAGTAGTGAGCCTGAATAGATTAAAATATATTTTAGCACTATTTTGTTGATTTGAATTTGAAGAAAGCAAATTTTTTGTTTGAATGAATGTAGTGCCTTCAGGCAATGTTGATGCTGCTTTATTTTCTGTTTGAACAACAGGCAAAGACTGGTCAATAATCAGGTTTGAAACAGGTACAGTTGCTTTAGGCAAATAGGAAGTTGCAGATTTTGAAACAGCAATCATTTTCTTGTCTGAATGTAGCTTTATTTTTTGTTTTTTGTATGTACGATGTACAGGTTCCATTGAAATTTTAAAGGGCTGAAGAATACTATTCTTATCAGCAACTGTATGAATAAATAGTTGATTTTGCTGCACCATCTCATTCGGATGCAATACCAATAAAGGCTGCTTTAATTGCATGGTATACACAAATACAAACCCTGCCATCATGAAAACTAAAACAGACAGCCATCTAAATACCAAACGACCTGAATATACTGCACGCTTATTTGCATACAATATATGTTTAATTCGAAACAACAATTCACCCTTATGCTGCACAGCCGGCATCGATAAAACGGGCAAGGAATAATTTTGTGATATTCGGGCTAATTGCAACAAGGTTTCAGCATACAATAACGGTTCATACTTTTGTTGCAACACATATTCATCACAACAAATTTCTCTGCTGCGTTCCATTTCCTTCACCAATAATCTGGCAAAAGGATTAAACCAGATGATTGACTGTAACAGCTGAACTAAGATATTGATGAGATAATCATTCCGCTTAATGTGTGCCAACTCATGCAACAAAATTGCTTCAACCGCTGTAGTTGACAAATGTGTAATTCCTGCAATCGGCAATAAAATAAATGGTTTAAAAAATCCAATAGTCATGGGGCTTTTAATACCTGAAATTATAAAAAGTCGAATGGATTTTTTTAAATGCAGCCACTGTTTTTTTGTTTCAATAAACTTTATAAATTCTTCCGGTAACGGTTGCAATGTATTTGCTAATAAATTTTTATGCTGCCGAAAAATTAATGGCCATCTAATCAGCTGTACCACCAACCATACTATATAGATTCCTGCTATTGCATTAAAAACATAATAAAAAATGGGTTTATTTGCTGCATGGGTTACCCCTTTTAAGGACTCAACAATAAAAACAGACAGTATTAATTGTTGATTAGCAACCGGATCAGCAATTGAAAGATAATGTATAAAAGAAAAAATAAAGAGAATGAAAACACCTGCAATGGCCATTATCGCAACATTGTAATGCATTGCAACTTTGTTGGGAAATAATATTTTAAAGAGCATAAACAATAACCAGACAATACTACCCTGCAGTACATTCCAAACAATAGCTGCTCCTAAATTGGTAAAAATAGCAGGTAACATGCCCATTATTTTGCACTTTTCAAATTATCCAATAAAGTTTGTATTGCCTGTAATTCTTCTGCATTTGGCTTATTTGTACCCAAAGCCTGCATAACCAAAGCAGTTGCCGAACCCCCAAATAAACTGTGTATCATTTTTCCTACTAACTGTTGCTGGGTGTTTTCTTTGCTTACATTCGGCTGATAGATATGTGTCTTATTTTGATCATTTCGAATCACCAATCCTTTCTCATACATAATTTGCATGAGTTTTAAAGTAGTAGTGTATCCCGAATCTTTGTGTAAACTTAGCACTTCATGCACTTCTCGAACGGTGGCATTACCCTTTTGCCATAATATCTGCAAAATTTCTAACTCACTTTCGGTAGGTTTTATTTTTTTCATATTTACTTGAGAATTTTGGGTGTAAAAACGAACAATCCAACAAAATCTATTGAACTGATAACTTTATCACTAAAACTTGGTATTCAATTTCACAATCATTGAAGTTGGTACGATTTCATTCGTAAGCAATTTACACAGCTTCGCTGTAAAAGAAAAGATAAAATAAGTTTAAAGCTTTTTTTCGGCAGAAGTCTGCCTTTTACGCAATTCGCTGGTAGTTTGGCTGTTGCCATCATGGCTCCAACCTGGAAGACCGAATAGATATCCCAAAATATGTTGTAAGCGGTGCGATTTTCGAAGATCACCCACAATTTTAATCCATTCAAAAAAAGCAATTCTAATTGGGTTAAACGTATTTACATTTTTGGTAAGGCCAAAAGTTGAGGTAAAAACTTCTTCCTGAAAAGTACCAAACATACGATCCCATATAATTAATGTACCGGCATGATTTTTATCTAAGTACAAAATATTGCTTCCATGGTGCACACGATGATGAGAAGGTGTATTAAAAATATACTCTACCCATTTGGATAATTTTTGAACGGTTTGGGTATGAATCCAAAACTGATATAACAAGCTTATCGATTGCATTAGTAAGATCATGGCGGGATGAAATCCTACCAGTGGCATCCACGACCAAAAAATGAAAGAGCCGGTTAAATTACCTGTCCAAGTTTGTCTTAAAGCAGCAGCCAAATTATAATGTTCAGAAGAATGATGTACTACATGGCTTGCCCAAAACCAACGTACGGTGTGTGCCATACGATGAAACCAATAATAGCTAAAATCATCTGCGAAAAATAACAACACCCAAGCCCACCATGCCGTATAGGGTATGGTAAAAATACGATAGGTGTATAGCCAGGAGAAAAATAAGAGTATAATGCCTTTGGTGAGAATACCGGTAAATAGATTCCCTAAACCCAATGCTATACTGGTGGCAGTATCTTTAACATGGTATAATTCCTTTTGTATATGATATGCATACACCACTTCTACAATAATCAGCAGAATAAATGCAGGAAGGGCGTGCAATAATATATTATAAAATTTCTGCATAACATACAATCAAATCAACCTCTGATATACACATATCACGGCAAAAAAATTTTCAGGTTAGTTAATTTAGAAATGCCTTATATTTTTCCATAATAGCTTCAGATTGCTCCTTGCCATTGATAAATATTTTGCTGTTGCGAATTTCTAATTTAACATCATTACCTTGTATTACACCATCATTACGCAATTGCTGCATCAGTGCATTCATTGTGTTATCACTTCCGGTAGAAAACGAACCCTGCCCTAAAATTTTTTGTGTACTGTCTGAGATAGAAATTTCAATGGTTTGCGCTTTAACTGTATTGGCGTCTGACTGATGCAAATGGGCCAATGTAGGTGCAATCACCAAAGAAACAATGGACATCAATTTAATTAAAATATTCATTGACGGGCCTGAAGTATCTTTGAACGGATCACCAACTGTATCGCCGGTAACTGAAGCCTTATGAGGCTCAGATTTTTTATAATGCATTTTACCATTTATTTCAACTCCTTTTTCAAAAGATTTTTTAGCATTATCCCAAGCTCCACCTGCATTGTTCTGAAACATACCCATTAAAACACCACTTACAGTAGCACCCGCTAAAAATCCGCCTAAAGCTTCAGGTCCTAAAATAAACCCAATTAACAAAGGTGCAATAATAGTAATTGCTCCGGGCAACATCATTTTTTTAATGGATGCTTTGGTAGAAATAGCAACACATTTATCATATTCCGGCTTACCGGTTCCTTCCATAATGCCTGGAATATTCTTAAACTGACGACGAACCTCTTCTACCATAGCCATGGCAGCCTGGCCCACCGCACGAATAGCTAAAGAAGAAAAAATAAATGGAATCATGCCGCCAACAAATAAACTGGCCAACACTTTTGCTTTATAAATATCAATACCATGCATTTCATAACCATTGTTGTTAATCACTCCAACATAGGCTGCAAACAAAGCCAGCGCAGTTAAAGCAGCCGAAGCAATCGCAAAGCCTTTTCCGGTAGCTGCCGTTGTATTACCCACTGCATCCAACACATCTGTTTTTTCACGAACATCGCCCGGTAATTCGCTCATTTCTGCAATACCCCCTGCATTATCTGCAATTGGTCCAAAAGCATCAATGGCTAATTGCATGGCCGTAGTTGCCATCATGCCTGCAGCAGCAATGGCTACACCATATAAGCCCGCACAGGCATAAGCACCCCAAATACCTCCGGCTAAAACCAAAATGGGTAAAAATGTACTTTCCATTCCTACGGCTAACCCGCCAATTACGTTGGTTGCATGTCCGGTAGATGACTGTTTAATAATACTAAGTACCGGTCTTTTGCCCATTGCAGTATAATATTCAGTAATAATACTCATTAAAGTACCCACCAATAATCCTACACCAATTGCACCCAAAACACCCCAACGGGTAAATTCAAGTCCGCGTAACACCATTGTTTCCGGTAAAATATAAGTTACCAAACCAATACAGGCCAATGCAGTTAAAACAATACTGCCCCAGTTGCCCATATTTAGCGCTTTTTGAACATTGGCGGTATTTACGCCGGCATGTTCACTTATTTTAACAAAGAAAGTTCCGATAATTGAAAATAAAATTCCCACACCAGCTATTACCATTGGTAATAGGATGGGGCCATATCCACCAAAGTTGTCGTGTGAAATGGTTTCCTGACCCAGTACCATTGTAGCCAAAACGGTAGCAACATAAGAACCAAATAAATCGGCACCCATACCAGCCACATCACCCACATTATCACCCACATTATCAGCAATAGTTGCCGGATTGCGTGGATCATCTTCAGGAATACCAGCTTCTACTTTACCCACTAAATCGGCGCCAACATCTGCTGCTTTTGTATAAATACCACCTCCTACACGGGCAAATAATGCAATACTTTCAGCACCTAATGAAAAACCGGTTAACACCTCAATGGTTTTAATCATTTCAAGGCTGGTTGAAGCAGCATCTGGCGCAAAAATTTGCTTTAAAACCAGAAATAAAGCACCAAGACCCAATACAGCCAATCCTGCTACGCCTAATCCCATTACAGATCCGCCGGTAAAAGAAACTTTTAATGCTTTAGCAAGGCTGGTTCTGGCTGCTTGAGCAGTTCGAACATTTGCTTTAGTAGCAATACGCATACCAATAAATCCGGCTGCAGCACTACAAACAGCACCTAAAATAAATGCAATGGCAATACTCCAATTGCTATTTGCGTTACTCTGTGCCATAAATGCCAATAAAATGGCAACAAAAGCAACAAAATAACCCAATACCTTCCATTCTGCCTTTAAAAATGCCATAGCACCCTCAGCGATATACGTGCTGATTTCTTTCATTCGGGGTGTACCGGCATCTTGTTTGGCTACCCATTTAAATTGAATAAGGGTATACAGCAAACCTATAATACCCATGATTGGAACTGCATAAAACAAATTGTTCGTCATTAGCTTTGGTTATTAGTTTAAGTAAAACATATTTATATGTTAAGGGCAACAAAAATAGGGGAAAACAATAAAAATTATTTAAAAAACGGCATAGTATTCCCTCTTTTATCAAAAATCAGATAATAAAATTAGCTGCATACCCCCAACACAATATTCAAAATTCCTGCTATATTCTCTTTTTCATTTCGTTAAATAATATTATTTTAATAATTAATATATTATCAAAAAAGTAAAAACCTACATTTGCAGCACAAACATTTGCCATGATGAATATTAAAAAAAATGTGTTAGAAACCATTGGGAATACACCAATGATTCAATTGAACAAAATTGTAAAAGATTTTCCTTGTACTGTTGCTGCCAAAGTTGATTATTTTAACCCCGGTAATTCTATCAAAGACCGTATGGCTTTAAAAATGATAGAAGTAGCTGAGCAGGGAGGCAGATTAAAACCCGGAGGAACCATTATTGAGGGTACCAGCGGCAATACAGGTATGGGTTTGGCATTAGCGGCCTGTGTAAAAGGCTATAAATGTATTTTTGTTACCACCGATAAACAAAGTAAAGAAAAGGCAGATATTTTAAAAGCCGTTGGTGCAGAAGTAATTGTTTGTCCTACCAATGTTTTACCCGAAGACCCTAAAAGTTATTACAGTGTTGCCAAAAGACTAAGTCTTGAAATTCCCAATGCCTGCTACATGAATCAATATGATAATTTGGCCAACAGACAGGCACATTATGAAAGCACAGGCCCTGAAATTTGGGAGCAAACTGATGGGAAAATAACTCATTTAGTATGTACGGCCGGGACAGGTGGCACCATTACCGGAACGGCTATGTATTTAAAAGAAAAAAATCCAAATATCCAGGTTTGGGCAATAGATGTATATGGTTCGTTGCTGACGCATTATTATCTAACGGGAGAAGTAGATATGTCGTATGTACACCCTTATATCAGTGAAGGTTTTGGAGAAGATTTTGTTCCCAAAAACTACGATATGCGTTTCATTGATCATTTTGAGCAGGTAACAGATAAAGATGGTGCTATTATGGCCAGAAGAATTGCCAAAGAAGAAGGATTATTTTGTGGGTACAGCGCCGGCAGTTGTTTACAGGGCCTCATGCAATTAAAAAACCGATTGAAAAAAGATGATTTTGTGGTGTGTATTTTCCATGATCATGGCAGCCGGTATGTAGGTAAAATATACAATGATCAATGGATGATGGAGCGCGGTTTTTTAGAAGTAAAAACATGTAAAGACATTATCAATGGCAGGGCACACAAAAAATTAGTAACCGTATCTCCGCAACAAACAGTTGCAGATGCCGTTGCATTGATGGAAAAATACGATATTGAACACATTCCTGTGATGGATGACAATCAAATTAAAGGTGCTGTAAGTGAAGGAGGATTATTTATCAAAATGTTTTCGAATCCGGAAATCAAATCGCAAATGGTTGAAACAGTAACAGAACCCTCCTATCCTATTGTAGACATTGCCACACCCATTGAAAAATTAGGAGCACTCATCAATAAAACCAACGGTGCCGTATTGGTGAACGATGAAAAAGGAGATTATCACATCATTACCAAATACGATATTTTGCAAAGCCTTGGCCGTTAATCGCTTTTTAAAATTATATTATGCTCTCAGCACAGCACGAAGTTTTTTTAGAAGTTGCCAAACAGAAAAGCTTTTCGAAAGCTGCTGAGGAAATGTATATCTCTCAACCTGCCATCAGTAAACATATAAAGCAACTCGAATTTCAATATAAAACCAAATTATTCGATCGGCGCGGAATGTATATTGAACTAACCCCAGCCGGTGAACTTTTATTTGAAAGGTTAACAGAAGTAAAACGTATTCAGGAACAAACACTTTTCGACATCACCACCCTTTCCAAAGCAATGGAGGCAGAAGGGGTTTTAAAATTAGGAGCTAGTACCACCGTGGCTTTATATATTTTACCAAAAGTATTATCCATATTTCATGAACAACATCCTAATTTAACCATCAGTTTATTGAACCGAAATACAGAAATTGTTTTGGATGCCCTCCTGAATAAAGAAATTAATCTTGGTATTATTGAAGAAAAAGGACAATTAACCAATGTAAGTTATTTACCTTTTATAACCGATGAAGTGGTTGCCGTTTGCAGTCGGCAAAGTATCTGGGCCCAAAAAAAGAATTACCAAGTAAAAGATTTATATCAGATGCCTTTAGCCATCAGAGAACGTGGAAGCGGTACTTTGGCAGTTTTAAAAAAAAATCTAGAAAAACATAAAATACAACTCAACGATTTAAATATTAAAGTAAGATTAGGCGGAACTGAAGCATTGAAGAATTTTTTAATTGAATCTGATTGTCTGGGTTTTCTGCCACATCGGTCTGTTATCAAAGAGTTAAAGTATGGTGAGCTGAAACAACTGCACTTTGAAGGACTCAGTATTGTACGCAACTTTTATTTCATTCAACGTAAGGGAGAAACCAGCAATTTGAACAAATTATTGATTAAAACAGCACAATCTGTTTATCACAAATAGTTATAGCATATAACGAATTTGCATTCATTTGGTTATAACATACCTGTAGTTTTACAGTGTGAAAACAGTTAGTGAAACAATTTCAGGAGCCAGCCATCTTACCTGTTCCAATTGCGGTAAAATATACAATATACACCAGCAGCAAACCTATGCATCCTGCTGCAATCAACCTTTATTTACCCAATATAATGGCATCCATCCTGCTAAAGAAAATTTAGTCAACCAACCCCATCATTTATGGCGCTATGCTGCCATGCTGCCCGTATTTGATGCAACCAACAGAATTAGCTTGGAAGAAGGATTTACACCCATGCATACCCTCCATAAATTTTCCGCAAAATATGCAGTAAACCGGCTTTATTTAAAAGATGAAGGTGTAAACCCAACAGGCTCTTTTAAAGCAAGAGGTTTAAGTGTTGCCATCTCTAAAGCAAAAGAACTGGGCATTGAACATTGCATTATACCAACGGCCGGTAATGCAGGTGGTGCCATGAGTGCCTATTGCGCAAAGGCAGGGATACAAGCTACGGTGGTCATGCCAAAATCGAGTGCCATGTTGATTAAAGAAGAGGTTCAAATGTTCGGTGCCAAATTGATTGAAGTAAATGGCTTTATTCATGATTGCGGAAAATTGGTACAACAAATAGCAGCCGAAACCGGCGCATTTGATATGAGCACCATGAAAGAACCTTATCGGTTAGAGGGCAAAAAAACCTTAGGTTATGAAATAGCCGAACAACTCAACTGGCAATTACCCGATGTCATTATTTATCCCACCGGTGGCGGTACCGGATTAATTGGTATGTGGAAAGCTTTTGCAGAGATGCAGCAAATGCAATGGCTCAATTCCTCCAAAAAGCCACGAATGGTTATTGTACAAACAGAAAATTGTAATCCCATGATACAAATGATTGAAAAAGGCAAAAAAAATGAATCCTTTCAACCAGGTTATTCAATTGCTAATGGTTTGGTTGTACCTACTCCTTTTGCAGAAAAAAGCATGTTGCGGGTTATTCATGAAAGCAAAGGCACCGGCGTTACCGTGTCTGAAAATGATATACAACAAGGTATTCGGGAAATAGCCCGAATTGAAGGTTTGTTACTTTCACCGGAAGGGGCTGCCGCCTTTGCAGGATTTAAAAAATTAGTAGAAAAAAATTGGATAGAAAGCCAGGAAAATGTTTGCATTGTGAATACCGGAAGCTGGTACAAATACCATTAGCGGCTTATCAAAATCAACTATTTTGAAACTAAGTAATGTTTAAAGAAGATAGGCATTTGCTTAGTTTTGTTGCATGTATTTTTTTTTAAACAACTCGGCACTTCCTTTACTGGGATTAATTGCTCCCAAACGAATTGTTTCGCTGGTACCCTCGCAAACAGAACTATTATTCCATTTAGGATTAGAAAACGAAGTTGCAGGGATCACCAAATTTTGCATACATCCGGCACATTGGCGTAGCAGCAAAACAATAGTTGGTGGAACAAAAAAACTGCATCTTAAAAAAATAGAGCAATTATCTCCCGATTTAATTATTGCCAATAAAGAAGAAAATGAACAGTCGCAAATAGAAGATCTTAGCCATATTGCTCCGGTTTGCGTTACAGATATCAACAATTTGCAAGATGCCTTTACTATGATATTGCAATTGGGTACTATTTGTAATAAAGCAGATCCTGCTAATAAATTAGTGAAGCAAATTCAACAAAAATTTGCGCAAATTGTACCCATTACGCCTGCTTTAAAAACAGTCTACTTTATTTGGAACAGGCCGTTTATGGTTGCCGCATCTAACACATTCATCAACGAAATGCTGATGCAATGCGGATTTGAAAATGTGTTTGCAGACCTCAACAGATATCCTGAAGTTTCAGCCGAACAAATAAAAGCAGCACAACCTCAATTAATACTACTTTCTTCAGAACCTTATCCGTTTAAGGCAGAACATGTTCAATATTTTCAACAACTCATTCCATCTGCTTTGATATTACAGGTAGATGGGGAAATGTTTAGCTGGTATGGAAGCCGATTGCTGCAAAGTGCACCCTATTTTCAGGCACTTATTCACCAAATACAAAAAAAATAATAAGATGATTGAATGCTGTATAGCAATGCTAACAATTGTTTTTATGAACTATCAGTATCTTTGCCTAGGGATGAAAAAAAAACGGTAGTATTGAAAGTATATTTATCATCCATAATACGTAAAAAAGAACGTTATACAAAATTGATTGAACAAACTAACCAACAACAAACCATTTAAAATGAAAAAGTATCAACCCGGAGTACTATTTGGCAATGCGCTTGCAGCATTATATCAGGATGCAAAAGAAAATAAATTTGCAATGCCGGCAGTAAACTGCATTGGCACCAATTCTATCAATGCAACTTTAGAAACAGCTGCAAAAGTAAATTCACCCGTAATCATTCAGTTTTCCAACAGTGGCGCTCAATTTATTGCAGGAAAAGGAATGCCCAACGACAATTATCAAGCCAATATTGCCGGAGCCATTTCTGGCGCATTACACGTACACAATGTTGCAAAATATTATGGTGTTCCGGTTGTTTTACATACCGACCATGCTGCAAAAAAATGGTTACCATGGGTAAGCGGATTAATAGATGCAGGCGAACAATTTTATAAAGAAAAAAAACAACCGCTTTTCAGTTCACACATGCTGGATCTTTCAGAAGAAGCATTAGATTATAACATTTCCACTTCAGTTGAATATTTTAAAAGAATGCAACCACTCGGTATGAGCCTTGAAATTGAGCTGGGTGTTACAGGTGGTGAGGAAGACGGTGTGGATAATTCAGATGTAGAAAACCACAAATTATATACTCAACCCGAAGAAATTGAACAGGCTTATGTAGCATTACATAAAGTAGGTAGCTTATTTACCATTGCTGCCGCATTTGGTAATGTGCATGGGGTTTACAGTCCGGGTAATGTTCATTTAAGGCCGGAAATTTTACACAACAGTCAGGTATACATTCAACAACAACTGCATACTGCCGAAAAACCGGTTTACTTTGTTTTTCACGGTGGCAGCGGCTCGCCCAAATCGCAAATACAAGAAGCGATAGGGTACGGTGTAATCAAAATGAATATTGATACCGATATGCAATGGGCCTTTTGGGAAGGTGTTTTAAATAATTACAAAAAGAACGAAGGCTATTTGCAAAGCCAGTTAGGCAACCCCGAAGGTCCAGACATGCCTAACAAAAAGCATTATGACCCACGTGTTTGGTTAAGAAAAGGAGAAGAAAACTTCATTCTCCGTTTACAGGAAGCATTTGAAGATTTGAATTGTATTAACCGAAATGCATAATTGAATAGCATTGCAGTAGCCACCTGAAATTCGGGTGGCTATTGTTGTTTTTAGGCCTGTAAACATATTTTATGTAAGATTGCCACAACCAAATAAGCACTGTTTCATGAAACAACCTTATTTTTGCTACCTTCACCCACCCGATTGAAGTACATACTATGCCCATGATTTACGTTTCCTTCTTCAGGCGGGATAAATATTTCATGGGCATTGTACGTAGCAAAAGCAGATATTAAAATGATAGCCATGAAAAAAGAATTTGAAGAAAATATAGAACAGAACCTTACCGGAGATGAAGATAAAATGAAAGATGACGAGAGCATTAAACGAAGTTGGTTTAAAAGAAGGAAAAAAGGAATTTTAACCTCTACAGCAGACAAAAAAGAAACCCCGGAAGGTTTATGGAGCAAATGCCCCAATTGTAACTATATATCTACCACAAAAGATTTAGAAGAAGAATTATACGTTTGTCCCAAATGTAACTATCATCACAGAATAGGAAGTGATGAATATTATGATATTTTATTTGATGAACAACAATTCGAGCCACTTTTCGACAATATTATCAGTAAAGATTTTTTAAACTTTACCGATTTAAAAAATTATCAACAACGTTTAGACGAAATCAGGTCAAAAACCAATTTAAAAGATTCGATGCGTGTGGCTGTGGGTGCAGTGAAGGGTAAAAAAATTGTAATAGCCTGTATGGATTTTGAGTTTATTGGCGGTTCATTAGGTAGTGTAATGGGCGAAAAATTCAGCAGAGCAGTTGATTATTGTATTGCACACCAATTACCTTACATGGTTATTTCAAAGAGTGGTGGTGCACGTATGATGGAAAGCGCATTCAGCCTGATGCAGTTAGCCAAAACAAGCGGCAAACTTTCGCAGCTTAGCAATGCCAAACTACCTTATATTTCATTGTTAACCGATCCCACATTTGGGGGTATTTCTGCCAGTTTTGGAATGCTGGGCGATTTAAACATTGCCGAACCGGGTGCTTTAATTGGTTTTGCCGGCCCAAGGGTCATAAAAGAAACCATAAAAAAAGACTTACCTGAAGGCTTTCAAAGAAGTGAATTCTTATTGGAACATGGTTTCCTCGATTTTATTATTGACCGGAAAAACCTGAAAGACAGAATTGCTGAATTAATTACACTGTTTAACAACTAACATCCATTATTTTACTGAATAGCATACCTGCTTTTACTGAACAAGCTTGCAAAAAGAAAGATAGATTATGGCGAAAGAAATGACCAACAGGCAGGCCTATTTTAACTACTATATTGAAGACAAGCTAGTAGCAGGTATTGTTTTACTGGGTACTGAAGTAAAAAGCATTAGAGAAGGAAAAGTTAGTTTTAATGATGCCTTTTGTGTTTTTGATCATGGTGAATTATGGCTTAGGGGTATTTATATTGCAGAATATAGATTGGGAACCCATAACAATCATTTGGCGGTACATGACAGAAAATTGCTATTGAAAAAAAGAGAATTGAAAAAATGGGAAATGAAGTTAAAAGACAAAGGTTATACCATCATTCCACTCCGCATATTTTTGAATGAAAAAAATCTGGTTAAAGTAGAAATTGGTTTGGCAAAAGGAAAAAAATTACACGATAAAAGAGACAGCATTAAACAAAAAGATGCAGAAAGAGAATTGAAAAGGTACCTGAAATAATTTCCTCAACTATATTTTCGCTGGGGTTTATCATCCGGCTCTTTTAATTGTTCCAATCTGCTTTCTTCCGTAGGATTATTGGTTAAAAGAACTGCAACACTCCATAAAACAACCGCAATAATGATAGAACCTGCTATTTCATCCCACTGCAGCCAATATCCCCACCATGCATAAATGGCAGCCCGTTGTGGCCTGGTAGTATCATAAATCACCGCAACTTTTTCTCCCTCCCGTAAATTGCGCAAAGAATACGCTGCATTTACATGATAATTTGATTTTCCGAGATCAAAACTTGCAAAGAGGGTTTGCCGGTGCGTAATACTATCTGTTTGCATATGAATGGTTCCAACCGTCATTTCACCATCAAAATAATCGGGCTGTCGGGTAAACAGCATATACAGCACCAATATAACTACATACAAAATAATGACAAGCTTATACAATAATTACTATTTAAATCTTCAAAAAAATAAATTCCAAAATTATAGTGAAAATAGAAAAGCCATTCTTTTTTTTATAGAAACCTCTAAATCATCATTACAAAATTTCTTATTCCTGCCCCACAAGCAATACCCTGAAGCTGCCCGGCAGCATTGCTGGTCTTTTTCCGGGTACAGATTTATGATCAATTGCTGCGGCAGGCAGAAAAATATGATGTGTTTTTTCGCTTACTGCAATGGTTCTGGCCGTTTTCATGGTTGGAATGGTATTCAACACCGCATAAGTATCTGCCGACACAATAGAAAGCATTCCATCTTGTCCGTTTGAAGCATATACCTGCCTCCAGGTTTTATCGAATGCAACCCCATCACAGCCGGCACCAATGGGTACCATTTTTTTTACAATGCCATTTCTTGCATCTACAACTGCCATCATTTTATTACCGCATCCGGCAAATAAAGTATGTGTGGCTGCATCATACACCAATCCCGTAGGTTCTTCTGCCGGGGCAATACTCCAATGATGCATTACTTGATTTGTAGCACCATCAATCAACACAATTTCACTTTTATCTTCAATATTTACATATAAATTTCCTTTTTCATCAGAAACTGCAGTTTCAGGTTTACCGCCAACAGGAATGGTAGCAATTACTGTATTGGTAAAAGGATCTATTACAGAAATATCTTTACTTCTTCCATTACAAGTATAAATTTTTTTGGTAATTTCATTATAAAAAATGGCATCAGGATTTTCACCGGTTGCAATAGAATCTTCTACTTTTAGTGTATTTAAATTAAACACATACACATTATTCAAACGTCCATTGCTGGTATAGCCCTTATTCAATGCATTTACAAAAGCAACACCATGTACCCCAATTGTGTTTGGAATAATCCCAATGGAATCACCCGATACTGCATTTAACACATTGACTTGTATACCGTGTGAAACAAATAAACGTTGGGTTGCATCATGAATGGCTATATAATCCCACCCGCCTGTACTTTTAATGGAATATGCTTTCAGTACCTTTAAATGTGTATGTTGTGCCATACCTAAGTTGAAAAAAAATAAGATGGCAATAACAATACCTCCTAATTTTACAGAAAATTTATTTTTGCGGTGATTTAAAACAATTGGGAAATTCATATCTTGTAATTTGTTGTAAAAATCAGATTTTACAATTGATTTATCTAATCCATTTTAAAAAAGCAGAAATAAATTTTCATAAATACAGACTTATTGAAAATTTTAAAATTTATTTTATTTTCGTGTCAATATGAAGAAAATTGAATTGGAAATTGTTGCTTTATCTCACAGCATTACACAAACACATTCGTATGCAGTTGTTTTAGGTGAAGTGAATGGTTTGCGAAGACTGCCCATTGTAATTGGCGGTTTTGAAGCACAGGCCATTGCTGTTGCATTAGAGCATATGAAACCCAGCCGTCCGTTAACACATGATCTCATGAAAAACTTCATGAATGCATTTAACATTGAATTACAGGAAGTGATTATTAATGATTTACAGGAAGGAATTTTTTACTCCAATCTGGTATGTTTTACTGAACACGATACCATTGAAATTGATAGCAGAACCAGCGATGCACTAGCTTTAGCCGTTCGGTTTGGCTGCCCCATTTATACTTATGAACACATTTTACAAAATGCAGGTATTTTAATGGATGATACCGCATCAGAACCGAAAAAAATGGAGGCAGTTGGTGTGGAAGACAACAGCAATGTTTCTGAAAATGATTTATCTAAAATGGGGCTTGAGGAATTGCACCAATTATTAAAGGAAGTGTTAGACCACGAAGATTATATAAAAGCCATAGCCATTCGTGATGAAATAAACAGGAGAAAATAAATCAACATACAATTGCGCTTTCAAAAAAACTAAATCAATGGTTGTTTTTCCAAATTGTAAAATCAATTTAGGTTTATACATTACAAAAAAAAGGGAAGACGGCTTTCATGATATAGCTACCATTTTTTATCCTATTCAATGGAAGGATGCTTTAGAAATCATTCCAAACAATGCAGCTTCGGATAATTCTATACATTTCACAACGTCTGGTTTACCAATACCGGGCAATCAGGAAAATAATTTATGCATCAAGGCTTATGAATTATTAAAGAACGATTTCCCAAAAATCCCTCCCATTCACTTGCATTTACACAAAGCCATACCTATGGGTGCAGGTTTGGGTGGCGGTAGTTCAGATGCAGCAGCGGTTTTATGCCTGCTGAATGAATATTTTGAATTGAATATTACCCAACATCAGTTAAGTAAATATGCTTTACAATTAGGTAGTGATTGTCCTTTTTTTATTTTCAATCAACCCGCCCTGGCTACCGAAAGAGGTGAAACCTTGCAACCCATTCACCTGCATTTAGAGGCTTACAGCATTGTTTTGTTGCACCCGTCTATTCATATCAGCACAGCCTGGGCATTTCAGCAAATAAAGCCACAACTGCCCGAAACAGATTTGTTGTATGCCATTGACCAACCGATTGAAGCATGGCCAAACCAACTTTTTAATCAATTTGAAGCGCCGGTTTTTAAAGCCTATCCGCAATTAGAGCAATTAAAAATGGAATTGTATGCTAATGGCGCATTATATGCAGCCATGAGCGGCAGTGGCAGTACCCTTTATGGCATATTTAAAAAAGGAACCATTCCAAAGCTAAACATACCGAAAAACACTTTGGTTAAAATTGCATAAATATTTTTTTCAAAGCAATTTTGCCACTGAAAATAAATTTCCCGGTTTAAATTCATGCTTCAATCTAAAAAAAATATTACAAAAAAATCCGGAGCCATTTCACAGCATCAATATCAATTGTACATGAAGAAAATACTTTTAGCCATTTATTCTGTTTATGCGCTCATTGTATTTATTATATTAATGTTCTTTGCATTTCCCTTTGTAGCCATTGCTTCTTTTTTTGGTAAAGAAGGAGGTGATCGGGTGTATACAATTGCCAAATTGTGGGGCATTATTTGGTACGTATTGATTGGCATACATCATAAAAATTATTATGAATTAACCTCTACACAAAAAAGGCAATATATTTTTGTTGCCAACCACTCCTCGTACATGGACATCCCTGCTTTGGTGCGGTGTATGCAACAACCCTATAGGGTATTGGGCAAATATGAAATGGTTAAAATTCCCGTTTTTGGTTTTATTTATAAATGTGCCGTGATTTTGGTTGACAGAAGCAGTGCAGAAAAAAGAGCCAAAAGTTTTCAGGAATTGAAACATGCATTAACACAGGGCCTTTCTATTTTTATTTTTCCGGAAGGAACCTTTAATGAAACAGGAAAACCGCTGAAAGAATTTTATGATGGCGCATTTAGGATAGCCATTGAAACCCAAACACCCATTCAACCTATTATTTTTTTAGATACTATTAAACGATTGCCTCCTGAACATTTATTGCAACTAACACCCGGTAAAAGTCGCGCTATTTTTCTGGAACCCATTGAAGTAAGCAACTATACCACAACAAATGATATTAATATATTAAAAAAAATAGTGTATCAAAAAATGGAGGCTGCAATTGTGCAATACAGAACACATCCGCCAATGTTCTAACCATGAAATCGCATAAATGAATTAACTTTATTGTTTCCAGATGAGATATTTTTTATGAAACGCTAAAAGTAACAGCGAGGAAAAGCCATGAGTGAATTTGATCCATCAAATAATATTCCGTTCTCTTCTATCCCATTGGTTTATTGTGATGTAATTATTCCAATAAGCCTACCCAACACATATACCTGGGAGGTTCCGGAACACATTCAAAATACCATACAAATTGGCATTCGTGTAGAGGTTTCATTGCGGAATAAAAAATATGCAGGCATTGTAAAAAGAATTCATCACAAAAAGCCGGAATTATTTCAACCCAAACCCATTATTAATATTTTAGATGAAAACCCCATACTTTATCCCATACAACTGCAATTCTGGGAATGGATGGCACAATATTATTTGTGCAGCGAAGGCGAAGTAATGCAGGCTGCTTTACCTGCACATTTAAAATTAAGCGGCGAAAGCATTGTTATATGGAATGAAGGTTTTGAAATGGATAGTACACAGCTAACAGACGATGAATTTTTGGTTGCAGAAGCATTGGAAATTAGAAAAGAATTGCGTTTGCAGGAAATACAACAAATTTTATCCTCCAATCATGTTTATCCGGTCATCAAAAAATTGATCGATAAAAAAGCATGCTTTATTTGGGAAACACTGCAGGAAAAGTACCGTCATAAAACTGAAACTTACATTACACTTCAACCACAGTACCAGGCTGAAGCAGACCTGGAAAAATTATTGAATGAATGGAATAAAGCACCCAAACAATTGGAATTGCTGCTGGCTTATATACATTTATCCGAAACCGAAGGGGAAGTTACACAAAGCAATTTACTCAAAAAATCAGGTGCAACTGCTGCACAGTTAAAGGCTTTGATTGAGAAAGGAATTGTTCAGGCACAGAAAAGGTCGGTAGACAGAATCAGGCAATTGCCCCAAAACATTTATATAGATTTTACATTATCTATAGCACAACAACAAGCACTCAATTCCATTCAAAAAAACTGGGAAGAAAAACAGGTTTGTTTGCTGCATGGGGTAACCTCCAGTGGCAAAACTCAAATCTATATTCAATTAATAAAAGAAGCTATTGATGCGGGCAGGCAAATATTATATTTATTACCCGAAATTGCCTTAACAGCACAAATCATCAGAAGATTGCAAAAAAATCTGGGCGGATATATTGCGGTATATCACTCAAAATTTAATGCGAATGAAAGAGTTGAAATATGGAATAAAGTAAAAAATGGTGAAATTGCTGTAGTATTAGGTGCACGATCGGCTTTAATGCTGCCCTTTAAAAATTTGGGATTAATTATTGTTGATGAAGAACAGGATTCCAGTTTTAAACAACAGGATCCTGCACCACGATATCAGGCAAGAGATGCTGCTATATTCTTTGCATCGTTATGTAAAGCAAAAGTATTGTTGGGAAGTGCAACTCCATCTATTGAAACCTATTATAATTGTAAACAGGGTAAATATGGTTTAGTAGAATTATTGGAAAGATTTGGTGATGTAGCCTTACCAAAAATTCAAATAGTAGACATCAAAAAAGCAATGGCAGAACAAAAAGGAAAAGTAGCATTCAGTGCAGCATTAGTAAACCAATTGCAACAAACACTCATTGAAAAAAAACAAGCTATTATTTTTCAAAACCGGAGAGGCTATTCTCCTTATTTAATGTGCCAAACCTGCGGCTGGATTCCGCAATGTAAACACTGTGCCGTTACCCTTACCTACCATAAAGCTAAAAACACGTTAGTATGTCATTATTGCGGAAGCAATTACCCGGTAATGCAAACCTGTGTTGTATGCGGCAGCCATGCATTTACACAGAAAAATTTTGGAACAGAAAAAATAGAAGAATTACTGGCAGAAGCTTTGCCTACCGCTAAAATAGCCAGGATGGATTTGGATTCAGTAAAAGGAAAAAATGATCATGACACACTGATTAAACAATTTGAACAACACAAAATTGACATTTTAGTGGGTACGCAAATGGTAGTAAAAGGTTTAGATTTTGAAAATGTGCAATTAGTTGGAATTATTGACGCAGATAGTATTTTAAACTTTACTGACTTTCGGGTAAATGAACGTGCCTTTCAATTAATGGAACAGGTAAGCGGTCGTTCAGGCAGAAAAGATGGTAACGGCATTGTATTGGTGCAGGTAAGCAATACACATCATCCTGTATTGGCTTTTGTGCAGCAACACCAGTATGAAGCTTTATATCAATTCGAGATTGAGAGCAGGAAAGTCTATCACTATCCACCCTATTCAAGATTAATTAAACTAATATTCAAACATAAAGACAATCCGATAGCGAAACAGGCATCTTTTGCAATGCTACAATTATTAGACCCTACTTTTCATCCTTATATCAATGGGCCTGCAGTACCTGTAATAGAACGCATCCGAAATCAATATATTTGGGAAATACTATTAAAGCTACCCAAAAACCAAACCATCATTTCACAATGCAAACAAGCTATTATGCAGTATTCAGGAACCATTCAGGCACAAAAACAATTTAGAAGTGTACAAATAATTGTGGATGTAGATCCATACTAAATGCGCATTTATTTAAAACTTAATACACCAATAATGCCATACACAGAGCATTAAAAATTTATTAAACTCACCTGTTTATAAATAGGATTGGTAGTGTAGAAAATGCTAAATACTTTTACAACTTTTTAAAGCCATACTAAAACCCTCTCAAAATGATTAAAGCCGTATTTATAGATATTGATGGAACATTATTAAAAAGCGACCATACCGTTAGCGAAGTCACCATTCAAACCATTAAACAGTTGCAGGAAAAAAATGTGTTGGTGGTATTGGTTTCTGCAAGGCCACTGCATGGTATTTTACCCATTAGTAAAATTGTTGGATTAGAAACTGCACCCACCATTAGTTTAAACGGTTCTTACATAGCGCAAAACAATAAAGTTATTTTTCAATCTTCCATATCCACATCGGTTACATTAGCATTGCATGATGCAGTACAACCCTACCATGTAACAACACTTTATTATCAGGAAAACAATTGGTTTGCAGAAAACAGTTCACAATATACCATAGCTGAACAAAAAATTACCGATGTTCCGGTAACCATTCAGCCGCTTTCGCATACAATTGAACAATGGAACCGCGAAAACACAGGACCTAATAAAATTATGATGATTGCTGATGCAACCACCATTCAAACCATTCAGGAAAAACTGAAACCATTATTTGCTGAAACCTTAAATATGTTTACCTCTAAACCCATTTATTTGGAAGCCATGCAAAAAGATGCTTCTAAAGCAAAAGCGGTATTACAATTAATTCAGGAATATCATATTACAACTGATGAAATTATTGCAATTGGTGATAATTTTAATGACCTGGAAATGATTGAAATGGCCGGTACCGGCATTGCAATGGGTAATGCACCGGATGCAGTAAAAGCAGTAGCAAAATATGTTACTGACACCAACAACAATGATGGTGTGGCTAAAGCCATTCAACATTTTTTAAACCAATGGTTCTAACCATTAAAATACAAGTATAATCTATCAATTTTTTATGCAAATCAGTCGCAATATTTCACTACAACCCTATAACACATTTGGTATTGAAGCATTAGCTGAAAATTTTGCAGTAATTGAAACCATTGAAGATATTGCAACAATATCTAAACTAACAAAGCAATACCAACAATGGCATCTACTGGGTGGCGGCAGTAATATATTATTTACAGATAATTTAAGCGGACTTACCCTCTACAATCAGGTTAAAGGAATTTTCATTGTTCAGGAAGATGAAACCACAGTTTTGATAAAAGCATTTGCCGGTGAAAAATGGAATGATTTGGTTCAATTTTGTTTGCAACACAATTTTGCAGGGGTAGAAAATTTAAGTTTAATTCCCGGAAGTGTGGGAGCTGCTCCTATTCAAAATATTGGGGCTTATGGAGTTGAATTAAAAGATGTATTGGAGTATGTGGAAGCCTATCATTTAGATAAACACGAAACAGAAATCTTTTCAAATAAAGCATGCCGGTTTGGTTATAGAGACAGTATTTTTAAGCAACAATATAAAAACCGTTTATTAATTGTAGCCATTACACTTCGTTTAAATAAAATACCCAAATTGGTAATTGGGTACGGAAGTTTGCAACAGCAATTAGAAAAAATGGGCATTGTAAAACCCACTATTCAACAAGTAGCGGAAGCTGTAAATATAATTAGAACGAATAAATTACCAGACCCCGCTAAAATTGGGAATGCCGGCAGTTTTTTTAAAAACCCCACTATCTCAAAATTCAGGTTACATTTATTGAGTGAGCAATATGCTGATATTCCCGGTTTTGCTTTAGATGAAATGAATTTTAAAATTTCTGCTGCCTGGCTGATAGAACAAGCCGGGTGGAAAGGAAAGCGGGAAGGAAATGTTGGGTGCAACCCATTACAACCATTGGTGATTGTAAACTATGGCGGTGCAACGGGAAAAGAAATTTACAATTTTTCAGAAGCCATTATTCAATCGGTAAAACAAAAATTCGGAATTGAATTAGAACGGGAAGTCAATATCTGGTAAGCATTTACCGAATAATCAATACCGAACCAGAACGCAGCGGTGTTCCGTTATTTAAGTTGATGATGTAATAGTAGGTGCCTATCGGTACCGGCTTGTCGTTATAGGTGCCATCCCAGGGTTTACCATAACCTATTGTATGAAAAATCATTTGCCCGTTTCTATCAAATACACTTACATCTGCTGTAGGATAAGTATATAGGTCTTTTATTTCCCAAAAATCATTAATGCCATCACCATTGGGCGAGAATGCATTGGGCACACTTATTTTATTATACACCCTTATAAATGTTTTACTGACAGCTTCGCCACAACCCTGCTGCGATACTACATGAAGTGTATAAATAGTATCTTTAATGGGATAAACCACCGGATCCAAAATATTCGTATTTGAAATATTATAATCCGGAGTCCAGAAATACTGAATGTCATCACCTGCAGCACTTCCATTCAATTGTACCTGATCTCCTTCAAAAATGGTAAAGCTTTTACCCGCTGCTGCCACCGGTAAATGTAAAATATTCACCATTACACTGTCGGTTCGGTTGCAATTACCATTGCTTACCGTTAAATAATACATGGTACTATCGGCAGGCGTTGCAGTGGGTTGTGGTATGGTATCAGAAGATAAATTAGCAGCAGGCACCCATTTGTATTTTTCTCCCCCACTTCCTCTTAACACAACACTACTGCCTGCACAAACCGTTTGCGAAGAACCTGCATTAGCCAACGGTATGGGGCTTACGCTTACAAAAACTGAATCGGTATTGGTACATCCCAAAGCAGTAGTAGTATTTACATAATAGTAACCTTCATTTTGATTGGTTAATGGAAAGATAGAGAAGGATGGTTGTGTTGTTTGAAAACCGGAAGGACCTGACCATAGAAATTGATTACCGGCGCTACTGGCAGATACCTGTAACTTATCGCCCAAACAAGCAGCATTATTGGTTTGTATGGAAATGGAAGGCTTAGGTTCAACCCCAATGGCATAGGCATTAGAAGCCACTCTGCATGCCGGCAGTTGAATATTATTACCCTGTGCTACCACAACGCGGTATTGATAATTTCCTGCAGGTGTTGGCAAACGAACATAATTGTTGTTATTAGCTCCTGCAATATCCTGCCAGTTTCCATTTACATAAGTTTGCCATTGGTATTGGGTATTATTAAAGCCGGAAGAAACGGTACTATTCAGTAAAATATTTCGCTTGTCGGTATCACAAATATTGGTATTAGTAGTTTGGCCATTATTGGTAACAGTAATTAAGGGGCCACAAGGTCTAAAAGTAATATCATCCAAAGCCAAATCATTACCACAGCCACCAGGTGCATTATTACGCATACGAATCACCACATTACTGGTATTATTAGGCGTTGAAAAATAAAAACCATATTGCCGCCATAATGGTGTAATGGAAGTAGGAATATCGCCTGTTGAGTATTGTTGCAATACTGTGCCGGTTGTTGTTTCAATACTAAAGGTAACATTGGCTAAAATTGGATTGCCATTGCATGCAATACCTGTATTTAAATTCAATACCCACGATGCAAACTCATAGGTTGTGCTGCCGCATAAACCCTTTACGGTATCTACATAAAAATCGCCGGGATCATAAGATGCGTTGATGAGCATCATATAACCATTTACATCATTGGAAGTATGGTCTTCAGTTAAACGAAACCAGGTATTGCCAAAACAACCATTGGTAGCATTTGCAATGGTATAATAGCCGTCTTTCGGACAATCGTTCGGAACATAAATATAATTGGTAACACCAAAGGGCAAGGCAGTACCCGGATTATTGCCACTGCCAAAAGTGATGTTGATAACAGGATCGCCCAAACTGCCCGAACACAATTGTGCATGTAACCCACCGGCAAGTAATGTAAAAAAAATAAAATATACAATCTGTTTGATGGGCACGAAAAATTTTATTTATATGCAAATTTGCATTATTAATTAAAATCATCCTCATTCAAATCGTCATCATCTCCAAAATTCATTGCATTTAAATTCATGATACTTCCCATTAAATCTTTAAACTCAATTTTTCCATCCAGCATTTTCTTACTAATGAGCGAATAGCCTGCCAGTCCATGCAATACAAATTCCATCAATAGTGCATTTTCTTTTTCATTGGCATAATGAAAATATTTTTTTATCAAAGCATACAAACCATCCACTTTGTATAATTCTGCAATTTTTTCACTATCTTTCATATCTGTCAATAGATCTATATGGTTACCTGCATCAAACCAACGGATAATGGCTTTATAGGGATTTTCTTCTGTTTTTTCTTCCGTTGATTTTTTACCGGCGGGCTTTTTCTTTTTTAACATTTCCGGGTTAGGGAAGTATTGAATAAACTGGCTACGGATTGCTCTGTCAATTAAATTCAGTGCAACCTGATAAGGCCCTTCCTGTTCACCTTCATAAACCAATTCAATTTTACCTGTGATAGAAGGAATGGTTCCCATTAAATCACTAATCCATACTTGTGTATGTTTTTCATTAAAAATAATAGCACGTCTTTCAGCGCTGCTTATTGCATTTTCAAAAGCGGCAATGGTTAAACGGGCACTCACCCCACTTTTTTTATCAACATATTCATTGTTTCTTGCTTCAAATGCAATTTGTTCCAATAATCGTTTCATTAAATCGCTAACGCTAACTTTTTCAACCTGTTCGGGTAAAATTGCAGCCTCCTGTTCGGTAATGGCCAATGCGGTTTCAATATTTTTAGGATAATGGGTTAAAATCTGGCTTTGTATTCTGTCTTTTAACGGTGTAACAATGCTGCCGCGGTTAGTGTAATCCTCCGGATTTGCGGTAAAAACAAATAAAATATCCAGTGGCATTCTTAATTTAAAACCGCGTATTTGGATATCGCCTTCTTCTAATATATTGAACAAAGAAACCTGGATGCGTGCCTGTAAATCAGGAATTTCATTGATGACAAAAATACCCCTGTTACTTCTAGGAATGATACCATAATGAATCACTCTTTCATCCGCAAAATTCAATCGAAGATTGGCCGCTTTAATAGGGTCAATATCACCAATTAAATCTGCAACACTTACATCAGGAGTTGCTAATTTCTCACCATATCTTTCAGATCGATGTAACCAGACAATGGGCATATCATCTCCATATTCTGCTAACTGATCTTTGGCATATTTGCTGATGGGGTGCAGTGGATTATCATTAATTTCACTACCTGCAACTACTGGAATATATTCATCCAGCAATTGCACCATCTGCCTGGCAATTCTGGTTTTGGCCTGCCCTCTTAACCCTAAAAATAAGATATTGTGGCGCGATAATAACGCCCGCTCTGTATCTGGTATTACCGTATCTTCATAGCCATAAATACCGCTGAATGGATTTTCTTTGGAATGAATTTTAGCAATTAAGTTTTGCCGAACTTCTTCTTTTACTGATTTAGAAATGTAAGCTGATTTTTTAAGAGCACCAAGTGTTGTAATTTTTTTATAATCTGTCATCTGCTATTTTTTTCCTATTGTATGAAATCAATTAATATAATGTTTTGTTTTTCCCACTTTCAAAGTCTTTAAAAATAAAGGCACCCAGTTTATCTAATCCTGCAAAGAATGCCTTACCCTGATTCATTTCGGTAAACTCCTGCACAAATTTTTGCAAATAAGGGTCAGATGCAATCATAAAAGTGGTAATTGGAATTTTTAATTTTTTACACTGAGCAGCAAGATTAATGCAGCGATTTAAAATTTTTCGGTCTATCCCAAAACTATTTTTATAATATTTTTTCCCAACTTTTAAACAGGTGGGTTTTCCATCGGTAATCATGAAAATTTGTTTATTCGGATTCTTTCTTCTGCGCAATAAATCCATCGCAAGTTCCAATCCTGCAACGGTATTGGTGTGGTATGGGCCTACCTGCAAATAGGGCAAATCTTTTATTTCCACCGTCCACGCATCATTGCCAAATACAACAATATCTAAAGTATCTTTTGGGTATTTGGTAGTAATCAATTCGCTTAATGCCATGGCTACTTTTTTGGCCGGTGTTATTCTGTCTTCTCCATATAAAATCATGGAGTGAGAAATATCAATCATTAATACGGTAGAAGTTTGCGTTTTAAAATCGGTTTCTCTGATTTGCAAGTCATCTTCATACATTGAAAAACTTTCAATACCATGATTGATTTGTGCATTGCGAATACTTTGTGTAAAATCAATTTGCTCTAACATATCTCCAAACTGAAATGGGCGGGTTTCGGGATTAATCTCATCGCCCTGTCCGGGTTTGAAAGTAGTGTGGTTGCCCGATTTAGATTTTTTTAATTTTCCGAAAATTTCTTCCAGACTTTTTTTACGAATAGTTTGTTCACTTTTAGAAGTAATTTTAAAACTACCGGTAACTGTATTTTCTTCCAAATAACCATTTTGTTTCAATTCTTCAATAAAATCGCCCATACCATATTCGGGATTGGTAAGCTGATATTGTTTATCTAACTCATTCATCCATTGCAATGCTTCTGCAGCATCACCATTGGTATAGGTGAGTAACTGCATGAAAATATTGAGCAATTGTTCAAAAATTGATTGCTGATTTTCGGAAGGATTGAACCCGATAAAACGATGACCTTGCATGTGTTGTAAACTACTTAAAAAAACGTTACAAAAATATTAATACATGTAAATGATTCTCATCTAAAAGCCCCATCAGAATACTATCTATTATGAATTAACAATTTAAAAGTAATATAGTTAAAAAAAGACCGGCTTTTGGAGCGGTCTTTTCAATTTATTTAAAAGAATCAATCTATTTTTGGGGTACAGCTTGTTTTAACTTCCCGCTATCCATTCCGGGTAATTTTCCATTTTCCAGTACCGGTAATTTAGGATTGTACATTTCTTTTAACTGTTCTAATGCTTTCAAATAGCTTTCGGCTGTTTGTTTATCATCGGCCATATTTTCTGCATTATTTCCCGATAAACCGTTGTAGAACATAATTTGCTGTTCTAAATCTTTTTTAACGGAAGCACTCACTTTTGCGGCCAGGGTAGTATCGCCGGCACGGTAACAGGCATCTAAGAATTGTAATGAAATTCTATCATGGTAATTAGCTCTGCTTACCATACCATAAGGGAAGTTTTCCTGTAACATGCCCTTATCTGCTTTTTCCAATACTTCTCTGGCTTCCGCTTTACGGCCTTTATCGGCCAAATCGCTGGCTAATTCGGCATAAGCCTGACGGATGGTTAGTAAATGCCTTCTGTTTTCTTCATCAAAATAAACATTCTTTACATCAGCACCACCAAATGCAAATTTATGCAACAAGTTATTTTCCATGGTATCGGTATTGATGTATTGGTTCTCAACAGGAACCAGTCTATACGATAAGCCATCCTTTCTTAAATACTTTTGGAAACCCAAGTCGCTGAAGTAGCCGGTAAAGTAAATGGGGCGTTTCCATTTATTGGCTGCGATGATATTCAGCATGGCAATATCATTCTTCATTAAAGTGCCACGTGGTATTTCAAAACGAAGTTCTGAAACAACTGTATCTCCCGGGTTAACGGTACCGTTTTTATGCACCAATGCTGTATCAACCGGAATTGATACTTTGCGAACCGGGAAAGTATTGATAACATCTCCACCACCACGATCCACCATTTTATCGGGATCATTACTGCCCACATAATTCTTCATTAAATCGTACAAATCATAATAACGATCTTGCGGAATGTTGGGTTTGGGTTGGTATACAATATAATCACGCTTTCTGCCTTCAATTTGATCAGCAGTATATATTACATCAATGGGATTACTCTCATTAATTTTATAACGCAACTCATTAATATACCAGTCAATGCCCAGCAGACTATAGTTAATAACACGAATGTCTTTTCTGATTCCTTCCACCTCTTGTGCATACCAAAGCGGATAGGTATCATTATCACCAAAAGTGAATAAAATGGCATTGGGTGCACAACTTTCCAAATAATCTTTGGCCAAATCTCTGGCTAAAGTTTTTCTGCTCCTGTCATGATCATCCCATTCCTGTTGCGCCATTACGGTAGGTACGGCTAATAAACATAGTAAGGTAGCGAGAATAGCGGCAGTTGATTGTGGTAATTTTTTACTGAACCATTCAATCACCTTCATAACACCCAACCCAATCCATACAGCAAATGCATAAAAACTGCCAACATATGCATAATCTCGTTCACGAGGCTGATTACCTGCCTGATTCAGATAAATAATAATGGCAATACCGGTAAAGAAGAATAATAAAAAGTTGCTGATAGCATCATCCCCTCTTTTTTTGAAATGGTAGAATAACCCAATTAATCCTAAAATAAAGGGTAATGCGAAAAGTGTATTATGGCCTTTACTGTTTTTAATGCTATCGGGCAATAAACTTTGGTTACCATAAATCAGGTTATCAATAAAATTAATGCCCGTAATCCAGTTCCCATCTCTAACATTTCCAATAAATACGCCCTGTACATCATCTTGTTTGCCAATAAAATTCCAAGCAAAATAGCGGAAATACATCCAATAAAACTGGTATTGCACTAAAAAGCGGAAATTATCTAATTGATTTGGAGTTCTGTCATATTGTACTTGTCCGTTTTTATCCCTGTATTTCTGTATGCCTAAAAAACTGGCATAGTAATCGGCATGATATTGATCGTTACTGGCATCCCAAACACGGGGAAATACCATTTTATCATCGGGCATGTACACATAATGACCATCACGACCAATAGTCACGTATTTATCCTTCCCTTTTTGGTATTTCATAGCCCCTTCTTTATAATCAACAGGGCTGGCAGTAAATTTTTGTCCGTATAACAATGGAAAATCACCATACTGATCGCGACCCAGATAACCAACCAGACTTAAAGGATTGTCTACATTATACATATCAATGGCAGGATTGGCATTACTGCGAATCATAGTAGTTAAATAAGTACTGTAACCCAATAAAACAAATGTAAAGCACCACAAAGCCAATCGTAAATACGCCCAGTTTTTCTTTTGTGCAAAACGCAATCCCCACCAAATTAATCCGACTAATGCAATAAAAAAGAAAGTAAATCCGCTAAAAAATGGCAAGCCTAAATTGTTCACGAAAATCCGGTCAAATACACCGGCATATTTAATAGAATATTGAATTACAAATATTTGTACCACACCTGTTAAAATACAGCCGATCAGGAAAAAGATATAAATGCCTGCATAATATTCTTTTTTCTCTTTGTAAATTTTTTCTATTAAATACAAAATACCAATGGCAGCCAGTGTACCTACAATCATTAAAGCTGCAACCGTATTATCGGCAGGAACATTATCACTTGCATCGGCAGATGCGCCAATTAAAGCAGCAATAAATGCTAAAAAGCCACCGGCAATAACCAATATTAAAAACCATTTGCGAATAGCTTTAAAATTAAACTGCTCTCTTCTGCGGAAATAATAAACCATTACCACTGCAGGAATATTGAGTAAACACAACAAGTGTACACCAATAGATAATCCAATTAAAAAGAAAATCAATACTAACCAGCGATCAGCACCAGGTTCATCGGCAACGTTATCCCATTTTAAAATAGCCCAGAAAACGATTGCACTAAAAAATGAACTCATCGCATATACTTCACCTTCCACGGCACTGTACCAGAAGGAATCGGTAAATGTATAGGCCAATGCCCCCACTACACCTGCACCCATAATACTCCATATTTGAGTGGTAGTCATTGTATCATTTACACCAACTTTGGCAATTCTTCTGGCAAAATGCGTAATGGTCCAAAATAAAAACAAAATAGTAAATCCACTGGCCAATGCACTCATTACATTCACTGCTTTAGCAGCTGTAAGTGGATTGTTACCAAATAAAATAATGAAAAGGCGCCCCAACATCACAAATAAAGGAGCTCCGGGTGGATGCGGGATCTGTAACTTGAAGCTGCTACTTACAAATTCGCCACAATCCCAAAAGCTGCCATTCGCTTCAGTAGTTAGCACATAAACAGTACAGGCAATTAATGCAACTGCCCAGCCTACCAAATTATTGGTCTTTTTAAAATTCATGGGTTTCTATTTTTTTAGAGCGGAGCAAACATAGCTTTTTAATAGGAAAATTTAAAATGCTTTGTATAATACATGCTACTTTATTATGAAATTTAGGTTTAAATAGTTTGAATGGATGTTTTTATACTGAAAAAAATGCACTTACCACACAACTTTTAGTTTTGAACACAATGAGTTTTAACATATTATTTTTAACCTGAGAGATGGGAATAGCACGAAACATTACTATTTTATTACATTAAAACTAAACAAAAGAGTGGTAATGAAGAGTAATGATAACCCCGAAATGAAAACAATATCTGCAATATTTTCGTAGAACTGACTTCTTTCTGTTTTATTTCGGATAGAAATGAACGATAAAATACAACTGGCCATAAATAACACAATGGCAATGGTGGTAACTTCATCAATAAAAGTTTTATCTGAAATATTCATCACTTTTAAAGACGCCAGTAGAATAAAACAAATACCCAATAAATTAGAAGATGCATTGAGAATATGTGGTGATTTTTCACTGTTACTCACTAAAAACTGATTTATATCAAAGCAAATTAAGCTATTTTGAACTTTAATAAAAAGTTATTTATCGCCATTCTAACAATACAATGAGAGGCTGATTGCAGTATAAAACACCTGAAGAAAAATATTTCCGGCAGCTTATATTTGCGGCATGGAAAAGCAGCGCTCGGTAGCCTTACACACATTAGGCTGTAAATTAAATTTTTCTGAAACCTCTACCCTCTCCAGAAGGCTGGAGCAGGAAGGTTTCCAAAAAAAATCGTTTGATGACATAGCGGATGTTTATGTCATTAACACCTGTTCAGTTACTGATAATGCTGATAAAGAGTGTCGGCAAATTGTGAGAAGAATACAACGGAAAGCGCCGGATAGTTTTGTAGTGATTATTGGTTGTTATGCTCAATTAAAACCGAAAGAAATTGCTGACATACCCGGGGTAGATTTGGTGTTAGGCGCAGCAGAAAAATTCAATATTGTGCAACATATTGAACAACTTACAAAAAACACCGGATCTGCTACCATTTACAGTTGTGATATAGAAACTGTATCCGGATTTAATGCAGCATTCTCTATCAACGATCGCACCCGCACTTTTTTGAAAGTACAGGATGGATGTGATTATAACTGTTCATTTTGTACCATCCCTATGGCCAGAGGCATTAGCCGAAGCGATACCATTGCTTCCGTAATTAAAAATGCTGAAGCCATTGCCGCAAGTGGTATTAAGGAAATTGTGTTAACCGGTGTTAATTTGGGCGATTTTGGGAAAGGGCCGGATGGCAAAAAGAAACAGGAGAATTTTTTTCAGTTAATTCAGCAATTAGATCATATTGAAGGAATTGAAAGATTTAGAATTTCTTCTATTGAGCCCAATTTGCTATCTAACGAAATTATTCAGTTTGTTGCAGGCAGCAAAAAATTCATGCCGCATTTTCATATTCCATTACAAAGTGGAAGTGATAACGTTCTCGGATTGATGCGCCGCCGTTACAAAAGAGAAATATATCGTGAAAAAGTTCAGGAAATTAAAACCCTGATGCCGCATTGTGCCATTGGTGTAGATGTTATTGTGGGTTTTCCCGGCGAAACGAATGAAGCCTTTCATGAAACACACCAGTTTTTGCATGAATTAGACGTGAGTTACCTGCATGTATTTACCTATTCAGAAAGGCCCAATACTTTAGCCATAACAATGGATGGCATTGTTCCCATACACATTAGAAATGAAAGGAATAAAATTTTACGTAACTTATCCTTTAAAAAATTACAATACTTTATCGCCCAACAAAGTGGTGCCAAACGAAAAGTATTGTTTGAAGATGCTGAAAAGAATGGCATGATGGAGGGCTATACCGATAATTATATCCGCATACAAACACCTTACAGAAAAGAATGGGCCAATCAAATTGTTGATTGGGAAATATAAAAACCATAAGCTGATAGATACACTTGCATTCTGCGTATGGTTATTATTGAATAACAGGCAAATTATATCAGCTCAATTACCATGGCACTTGCCCCTCCACCACCATTGCATATACCCGCTGCTCCAATTTTACCCTGATGTTGCTTTAAAACGTTCAATAATGTAACAATAATTCTCGCACCACTGCAACCCAACGGATGCCCTAATGATACTGCACCACCATGTACATTTACTTTTGATGCATCTAATCCCATTTTTTGGATATTCACCAAACCTACTACTGAAAAAGCCTCATTAATTTCAACAAAATCAATATCCTTCATGGTTAAACCGGCTTTTGCAACAGCTTTAGGAACTGCCAGACTGGGTGTGGTTGTAAACCATTCCGGCGCCTGTTCTGCATCAGCATAAGAGCGAATGATAGCCAATGGTTTTATACCCAATGCATCTGCCTTTTCTTTACTCATTAATACCACTGCTGCGGCACCATCATTCATGGTAGATGCGTTGGCAGCCGTAACGGTACCCTCTTTTTGAAAGGCCGGTTTTAAAGAAGGTATTTTATCGAATTTAACGTTAAAAGGTTCTTCATCTTTATCAATAATAACAGGATTGCCATTGCGCTGCGGTATGCTTACCGGCACAATTTCATCAAAAAATTTACCTTCCTGTATGGCAGCCTGACTTCGATGATAGCTTTCCATAGCAAATGCATCCTGTTCACCTCTTGAAATATGGCATTCTTTGGCACATAGCTCAGCTGCATTACCCATGGCATAATTATGGTAAACATCCACCAGTCCGTCTTTGGCCAAACCATCTATTAAAGTACTATCACCATATTTGTTACCCCAACGCATATTGGGTACATAGAATGGAACGTTACTCATGCTTTCCATTCCGCCTGCCACTACCACATCAGCATCGCCCAATAAAATATCCTGAACACCTTGTGCAATAGCCTTCATACCACTGGCACAAACTTTATTTACAGTAGTACAAACCACTTTGGGTGGCAAACCTGCAAATATAGCAGCCTGCCTTGCCGGTGCCTGGCCAACATTGGCTTGTAATACATTCCCCATATAAACATGTTCCACCGTATCGGGGGCAATGCCTGTTTTTTCAACTGCAGCTTTAATAGCAATGGCACCTAATTGTGTGGCAGATAACGACTTTAAACTTCCACCAAAGCTACCTATCGGCGTTCTTATAGCCGATACAATGTATACTGTTCTTTTTTCCATGTTGCAATATTTGCACAAAGATACAATTAGCTAACAAGCGTTAGTAAATAAATCATAAAAATTTTGAACCTCACAGCAACACAATATTGAATTAATCATTAAATAATTCCGGTTGTTGCTGATCGGCAGGTGGTGCTACCTCCCAATGCATTTGAATGGCTTTTGCATAATCCATCAATTTTGCGCCAACTGATTTCCAGCCGGTTACTTCTACCATTTTAGAAATCTTAAATTTTGCTTTTCGCACTTGAGCCCCCTTTCCGGTTTCAACAGTTAAAATGGGCTCCTCTTCAGTTGTTACAGTTTCAATATAATTATCATCGCCCTCTTTGATAAATAAAAATTTGGTTTGAAGTGTTGATGTTTCAATCCTAAAGCGCTTTACCGTAAATTGGTTTTTTGTTGCATCTTTATAGATAGCGGTAATGATTTTGTTGGGATCAAACTTTTCAATCAAAATTATTTTCTCTGTATCAAATCTTTGGTTGAGCTCGGTATTGGTAATTTCATAATTACCATCTTTATAAATCACCAAAATATTTTCATCTTCAAAACTGCCTAAATACAATCCTTTTTCATCAGTATTTAACCGGCCAAATTGCTGATCAAACCAAAGTTTGCGCCCTTCTAAAGTGCTTTTTCCGGCTTCTTTAAATTTAACGGTACGTATGGGATATTTGGTTACAATATTTCCCTGACTGGATCTTCCTTTGATTTCAATTTCTGCAAAATAAAAATCTAATTCTTTGTTACGGGCACTGCAGTTGGGGCTTAATATAATTTTAACCACTTCTGCTTCACCATTGGGATTAGCAGAAAAATATAGCACCTTACTTTTATCGCTTCCTTTCGTTAAATCATATTCTTTATCTCGGGTAATGCCGGTAACATTAAAACGTTTGGCATAATTAACACCACTTTCACCATCAACATATATCATGTTGTAAGTAGTGCGTTCATCGTTTTTAGTAAATACGGCTGCATGTAAAATATCTTTACCTATAAAGTTTTTTTCACCTACCCGAATTACCTTCATGATCCCTCTTCGGGTAAACACAATAATATCGTCAAAATCTGAACAATCGAACAAATATTCATCTTTTTTAAGGGATGTTCCAATAAATCCTTCTGCACGATTCATGTACACTTTGGTATTAGCAATGGCTACCTGTTGTACTTTAATAACATCGAAGGGTTTTATTTCGGTTTTACGTTCTCTTCCCTTACCAAATTTTTTTAATAAATTTTCGAAATACTGAATGGTGTATTCGGTAAGATGTTCTAAATGATATTGTACCTGATTCATTTCTTCCTCAATGGCTTTAATTTGACGGATGAGTTCATCAATATCTAATTTGTAAATTCTTCTAACCGGCTTTTCGGTTAATTTAATCACATCTTCACGTGTTACGGCACGCTTTAATTGTTTTGAATAAGGCACAAAAGCTTTTTCAATAGCCAGTAATACATGTTCCCAGGTTGGATATTTTTTCTCTAATTCCTGATAAATTTTCTGTTCAAAAAATATTTTTTCAAGTGAAGTGTAATGCCATTTATCATTTAATTCACCCAGTTTAATTTGGAGTTCCTGTTGTAATAAATTTTTGGTATTGTCAACCGCTTTCTTTAATAATTCAGTTACAGAAATAAATGCGGGTTTTTGATCAACAATAACACAGGCATTTGGAGAAATACTCACTTCACAATCAGTAAATGCATACAAAGCATCAATGGTAATATCAGGCGAAATACCGGGAGCCAGATCAACCTGAATTTCAACATTTTTGCCGGTGAATTCTGTTAACTTTTTAATTTTTATTTTACCCTGATCATTGGCTTTGGTAATACTTTCGCAAAGTTGTGAAACTGAAACGCTATAAGGCACATCGCGAATGATGAGTGATTTTTTATCAAGCTCTTCAATTTTACAACGCACTCTAATTTTGCCACCGCGTTTGCCATCATTGTAATTGCTTACATCAATCATCCCACCCGTTTGAAAATCGGGATAGAGTTCAAATTTTTTTTCTTTGAGATATTTAATGGATGCCTCACAAATTTCGCAAAAGTTATGGGGTAAAATTTTGGTAGATAACCCTACCGCAATACCATCAGCACCCTGCGCCAATAATAATGGAAATTTCATAGGCAGGGTAACGGGCTCTAGTTTACGTCCATCATAACTTAATTGCCAATTGGTTGTTTTGGCATTGTATGCAATTTCAAGCGCTAATTTACTTAATCTGGCTTCTATATAACGGGGTGCCGCTGCTGCATCGCCGGTACGAATATCGCCCCAGTTACCCTGTGTTTCAATCAGCAAATCTTTTTGCCCCATATTTACCAATGCATCGCCAATAGAAGCATCCCCATGTGGATGGTACTGCATGGATTGCCCGATGATGTTGGCAACTTTATTAAAACGCCCGTCATCCATTTCTTTCATGGCATGTAAAATACGCCGCTGAACGGGTTTTAAGCCATCCTCCATTGCCGGTACTGCTCTTTCCAAAATAACATAAGAGGCATATTCTAAAAACCAGTTTTTGTATTGTCCTTGTATGCCATTATCGTTTTGATATACTGTGTTTTCTGTTTTTTCATTTGCCATAATCTTCCCTACAAGCTTTTAACAATTGATTATTTACTTAACGCTTTATTCATTTTTATTCAAAACCATTACAACGATTCACTTTCTGTATGCACTGTTTGCATCTGCATCACTTCAATATCTTTCCAGCACTTTTCCCAATTGCCTTTTGCAGCAAGTTTTTGTTCTTTCATCAGCTCTCGTAAACGCCATACAAAAAATGTATCGGCAATTTTTAATTTAGATTTTGAATAAAACTGTTGCAATAATTTCAGCAGTTTCTGCGGCTCAACACCAACAACCGACAAAATGTCCTTATCATAATAACTCACTTCTTTGCTCACAATTTTTTTACCACCTTCTAAAATTCGTACAAGACCATTTTCACTACCGGTTTTTTTCCATTCATCAGGGTCTACTTCAAATTCGCTGAGTGTAATGGGACGGGCTAATTTTTTTGCTTTTAAAAATTCTTTTGGCTGTATTTCATGTAAATAAGCAGGATAAAATATACCCCCTTTTTCGTTGATGAATGGCAGATTATTCATGTATAAAACAAACACTTGCCCCTGAAATGCACTTAATTGAGACATTAACCAATAATAGCCGCACACATCATGCGCGTTTTGGCCCATCCAAATCCAAATATGCAGTGTTTTATCTTCATTTAATTGATTACACAAATTGTATACCGTTAATTTATCATCAACAATATCTAATTGATGGGCATAAGGTGAATATTCCAGTACTTTCTTCCACCAGTCTCTCCGTAGCTGATAGCCATAGGTTTCATAAATATCTGTAACGGGGCCTACAGAAAAATCGTCTTTAATTTCAATTATATCGCCTTGCAAGGTTTCATCTAATTCCATTGCTTTTTTTAAAACCTCAACATCGGCAGTGTTAAAAACAACATGCATCATGCTTCTATAGTTTTACTTAGTCATTATTTTTTAAACGGCTTCTACCAAATCTAATTCTACTCTTAAATTATCAATAATAAATTCCTGTCTTTGTGGTGTGTTTTTGCCCATATAATACTCTAATAGTTGTTGTATATGATCGCCTTGTTCCAATAAAACAGGTTGCAGGCGAATATCATCTCCAATAAATCGTCCAAACTCTTCCGGCGAAATTTCACCTAGCCCTTTAAAGCGGGTTATTTCAGGCTTATTACCCAGTTTTGCAATAGCAGCCTGCTTTTCAGTTTCGTCGTAACAATATATGGTTTCCTGTTTGTTACGCACTCTGAATAAAGGCGTTTCTAAAATAAATACATGGTTTTGCTTTACCAGTTCCGGAAAAAATTGCAGAAAAAAGGTCATTAATAATAACCGAATGTGCATCCCATCTACATCTGCATCTGTTGCAATTACAATGTTTTTGTAACGCAGCCCCTCCATTCCTTCTTCAATATTAAGCGCATGTTGCAATAAATTAAACTCCTCATTTTCATACACAATTTTTTTGGTAAGTCCGTAGCTGTTTAAAGGTTTACCCCGCAAACTGAATACAGCCTGTGAATCTACTTTTCGTGATTTTGTAATGGAACCACTGGCGCTATCACCTTCTGTAATGAAAATGGTAGACTGATTCATTAATTCAATATACTCCTGTCTGTTTTTAGTGGGCGGTTCATCATTAAAATGGATACGGCAATCGCGTAATTTTTTATTGTGCAGGTTGGCTTTCTTTGCCCGCTCATTGGCAATTTTTTTAATGCCTGCTAATTCTTTTCTTTCCCTTTCGCTTTGCTCAATTCTTTTTTTAAGCGCATCTGCAATGGCAGGATTTCGATGCAGATAATTATCTAATTCTTTACCTAAAAACTCTTCGATGAATTTTTTAACGGAAGGGCCACCTTCAAACATGTGTTGAGAGCCTAATTTTGTTTTGGTTTGGCTTTCAAACACGGGTTCCTGCACACGAATAGAAATGGCAGCAACAATACTGGTTCTGATATCGGAAGCCTCATAATCTTTCTTGAAAAAATCTCTGATTACTTTTACAAATGCTTCCCTGAAACCTTGCTGGTGTGTACCACCCTGTGTGGTAAACTGACCATTTACAAAAGAATACAAATCTTCTCCATAATCGTTATTATGCGAAATGGCTACTTCAATATCTTCTCCTTTTAAATGTATAATGGGGTACCGTAATTCATCAGAATTGGTTTTATGTTCTAATAAATCGAGTAATCCGTTTTTACTTACAAATTTTTTATTATTAAAATTGATTACAAGTCCTGCATTTAAATAGCAGTAATTCAAGATCTGATTTTCAATAAAATCGAATCGGAAATGATAATTTTTAAAAATTTGCTCATCCGGAATAAAGCTTACCAGCGTACCATTGGGTTCGGATGTTTTTTCTTCTTTGGTTTCTTTTATTAATTTCCCCCTTTCAAATTCGGCTGTTTTCATTTTTCCATCGCGAAAAGCCGTAACGCTAAAATAACTACTTAGTGCATTTACAGCCTTGGTACCCACGCCATTCAATCCTACACTTTTTTGGAAAGCTTTACTATCGTATTTAGCGCCAGTATTAATTTTACTGACTACATCCACCAATTTTCCCAATGGTATACCCCTGCCAAAGTCGCGAACATGCACCGTTTTCCCATCAATATTAATATTGACATTTTTACCAAAACCCATGGTATGTTCATCAATACAGTTATCTACAACTTCCTTAATTAAAACATAAATACCATCATCAGGTGCAGAACCATCACTTAATTTACCGATATACATACCTGGCCGGAGGCGAATATGCTCTTTCCAGTCTAAACTTTTAATATCATCTTCTGTATATTTTCCTGCTTGTTCAACTGCCATAATGCACAATTTTTAATGTCTAAAATTAGCACAATAGCCCAATCCATTGCCCAAAGGTGAAAATTGAGCTGGTGCATCAGAAGATATCAACACAAATTATTGAACGTGGTGTTCCTTCCTACCAACCGCAAATCTAAGCCTGTGCGGCACTTATAAAAGTTTGTTTTTCTACATTTTAGTTTTTTGTGGATAAAATATAGTTGAAACACCGGTTTTCAACCAAAATTATTTGTTTATGTTTGCCGCATCAGTCAGCCACTTCATATTGAAACCAGCCTATCTCAAATTGTTTCTTTTACCCATGAAAATGAAGGAAACAATCGGCGTTTCATGGCTTTTTTAAAAGCACAAACCCCACAATTGGTAGACGATAAAGTACAGCAGCTGAACAATGAAATTAGCCCCAAAATTGATTGCAAGGCCTGCGGCAATTGTTGCAAAAGTTTAATGATCAATGTTTCTGAAGAAGAAGCCAGTCATGTTGCAGCACATTTAAAGTTGCAACGCAACGATTTTGATGCACAATATATTGAAAAAGGCAGTTCGGCTACCTTATTAATGAACAGCATCCCCTGCCCTTTTCTGAAAACAACGCAATGCAGCATATACGAACACCGATTTCAGGGATGCAGAGAATTTCCAGGCTTACATGTTCCGGGTTTTAATGACCGAACTTTTACTACATTTATGCATTACGACCGATGCCCCATTATATTTAATGTTGTAGAACATTTAAAAGTGGCATTGGATTTTATTTAAAACCAGCTTGTTTAAATAATGGCCACTGAATCAGGAATTGATGTATTGGTTCGAGCAATTCCGGCATGGAAGCACAAGCGGATTGGTTTTGTTACCAATCATGCAGCTCAAACAAAGGAAGGTATCCCATCGCGAAAAGCCTTGCTTCAAAAACAATTTAATATTGTTAAACTTTTTTCTCCGGAACATGGTTTAGATGTAAAAGGAGCCGATGGGGTTTTGATAGATAATGGAAAAGATGCACTAACAGGTTTGCCAATCATTAGTTTATATGGTGCAAAGCTGAAACCAGATGCAGCCGATTTAGAAGACATTGACCTGTTGTTGTTTGATATTCCTGATGTAGGCGCCAGATTTTATACTTATTTGTGGACACTTTCCTATGTATTGGAAGCGGCAGGTGATTCTCAAAAACCTCTGATCATTGCAGACAGGCCCAATCCTGTTTCTGGCAGGTTTGATCTGGCTGAAGGGCCTATGTTACAAACAGCCTGCGCTTCATTTATCGGCAGATGGGCTATGCCAGTTCGTCATAGTTGTACATTGGGTGAACTGGCACAATATTTTAACAAAGTGCTGCAATTGAATGCGCCACTTACCATTGTTCCCTGTAAATATTATGATAGAAACAGTTTTCAGCCCGATTGGGAAACAGCATTTGTACCCACATCGCCCGCCATTCGTTGCTTTGAAGCTGCTTTATGCTATACCGGCACTGCATTTTTAGAAGCAACCAATATTTCTGAAGGAAGAGGAACACCTTATTCATTTTATGCAGCCGGCGCACCATGGATGAATGCTGCACTTGTAGCTTCTACCATTAACCAACTGTTATTTGACAATGTAAGCGCAGCAACCACCTGTTTTATACCCGAAACCGGCAAATATATGGGCCAAACCTGCAATGGCATTGTTCTAAAAATTCACCATCAGGAAAAATTCAGGCCAGTTTATACGGGGTTGATATTAATAAAACTGATACATGATTTGCACCCAAACCATTTTGCCTGGCAAGGTTATGTAACCCATGTAAACCCAACCGGGGTAAATCATTTAGATAAATTATTGGGCATCCCTTCATCAGAAAATTTATTTGAGAGCGATATGGAAAGCTATTTGCAACACTTACACGCTTTACTTAATATTAGCGAAAGCTGGCAGCAAACCATGTCGCCCCATCTCCTTTACTAATCAGTTGAAACACCCAATATATCTCTAATAACAATACTGGATAACATACATCCAAAAATAGCCGGCATATAACTAATAGTGCCAATAATTGATTTTTTAGGCTTTGCATTTTCGGTAACCTGCATACTTCCATGCAAAACGGGTTCGGGACTAAACACCACTTTAATACCCGAGTAAATTTTTGCACGGCGCAATTTTTTGCGAACATATTTAGCCAAATCGCACTCATAAGTTTCAGCAATATCGCAAATAGTTACGGCTGAGGGATTTATTTTTCCACCGGCCCCCATTGAACTTACAATTGGAATTTGATGCTGATGGCAATGCTGCAATAAAAACACTTTAGGCGTTAGGGTATCAATACAATCAATTACATAATCAAATTTTCCCGGCACAATATATTCCTGAATCCATTGTTTATCTGCAAACACCTGTACAATTTCTGCTTGCAAAGCCGGATTAATATCTTGTAAACGTTGCAACCACATCTCGGTTTTTGGTGCGCCAACAGTGGAGTGCAGTGCAATCAACTGGCGATTAATATTACTGGCATCTACCTTATCATTATCTACAATGGTAAGATGACCAATTCCAGCCCTAACCAACATTTCAGCACAAATACCACCTACACCACCTAAACCCACTAAGAGTATTTTTTTGAATTGTAATGTTTCAATGGCATTTTCATGTAATAATAAATTTGTTCTGCTCATCCAATACGGAATCATATATTCAGCATTTTAGATTATTTTCAAAATGCAAAATTGTAATAAAATGGCTTCATGGAAACTGTTTTTTATCACTTGTATGCTCTTTACCTCACAAATACTATTTGGTCAGCATCTTGTTATACTAACGGATAGCAGTGTAACAACTTCCATTAGAACTTTAAGTGCAGTTGGTAATCGCATTATTTGGGCTGCTGGTAGTAATGGACAGGTAGCCAAAAGTACAGATGGAGGCCAACATTGGCATTGGTTAACTGTGAATGATTTTGCAACAAGAGATTTTAGAGCCATACAGGCATTTGATGAAAATGAAGCCATTATTATGGCAGTTGGTGAACCGGCCTTATTGTTAAAAACTACCGATGGTGGTTTACACTGGAATACAATTTTTACAAACTGTACCAAAGGAATGTTTTTAGATGCTTTATTTTTTATAAACAGTGAAAAAGGTTGGGTGATTGGTGATCCGGTTTCAGGGCAACATCCTTTCATGGCCACTACAATAAATAAAGGCAATACATGGGATACACTAACAAAAGGATTACCTGTTTTTGAGAATGGAGAAGCATTCTTTGCATCCAGTAACAGCAATATTTTCATTTGGACAAACACTAACGAAAGATGGATGATAAGTGGCGGAACCGCATCCAAACTATATATCAATAATATTTCAGCGTATCCCTTACCCATGCTTCAAGGCACTTTTTCACAAGGGGCTAATTCAATTGATTGTTATGATACCACTTGCATTGTAGTAGGAGGTGATTTTATGCAGGATAAAATTGCAAAAGGCAATGCTGCTATTGTTAAAATCAATAAAACCATTCGAATAGATAACCCCATTCAATTACCAAATGGTTATCGCTCCTGTGTAAAACATGTAAGCGATAAAATATGGATATGTTGTGGCACATCGGGTGTTGATATTAGTTATGATGATGGGTTACACTGGCTACCCATCAGCAAAACTTCATTTCACACTATTTGTGTAACAGAGAATAAAAAAGTTTTTTTGGCGGGGAATAAAGGCAGAATAGCCCAACTAATTTTAAAGTGAATATTTATCAAAGAGTATTTGGTTATTGAACTCGGATTATTTTTTAAAAGCAAAATAAACTGCCCCCATTACTAAGCAAAAACTAACCAGGTAATTCCAACGCAATGGTTCTTTCAAATACAAAACGGCAAAAAATGAAAAAATAATCAATGTAATTACTTCCTGAACAATTTTCAACTGAAACCCATTCCATCCCTCTAAAAAACCCATTCGGTTTGCGGGCACGGTTAAGCAATACTCAAAAAAAGCAATCGACCAGCTAATAACAATCGCTTTCCATAAGGGTATTCCGGTTGCTTTTAAGTGCCAATACCAGGCAAAAGTCATAAATACATTAGAAACGATGAGTAAGCCAATTGTTTTCATACATTAAAAAAAATAGTTGAAAATAATATTTTAATTTACTTGAACTGTTATAATATCAGTTAATTTAATGTGCAATATAGTTGTTCTGCCAGAGTTGAAAATAAAACGGTTGACAAAATGCCATGAAAACAATAAATGCACAAAAATTGTTGTAATTACTATATAACAGAAAAGAAACAGAGGTTGTAGAAATTATAAAAAAATGTGTATGAACAAATATCAGATAATTGTGCATTTTACCATGGATGATGATTTTATGGTATTACTACCGGCACACAGAACGTATATTGATTTTTTAATGAATAAAGGCATCATAGAAACCTATGCAGTAAGCATGGAAACACAAACCGTATGGATTACCATGAACGCTGAAAACAAAGAGCAGGCCGCAAAGTTTATGGATAAAATGCCTTTATACAAATACTGGCAGTATAGTATAGAAACCCTTTTTATGTATGATAGTACACAATATAGATTGCCTACTTTGCAACTTAATTAAAAAAAATTTTTGGTAGTTATGAATCACACCCTATTTTTGCACTCCCAAACAACGAAAGGGAAGGGAGTTTAGCTCAGTTGGTTTAGAGCATCTGCCTTACAAGCAGAGGGTCGGCGGTTCGANNTCCTCAAACCACCCATACCACCATACATTCCCATTCCAAAAATGGCTATAATGATGGATGAAAGGATAGCGCTTATAACAAAAAACACTACCATTAATACAATAATAGATACAATCAGGTAACCTGCTTTTTTATCCTCCGGAGTATTTTTAATGGGGCCCAAACCCAAGTACCACAAATAAATACCGTACAAGCCAAACAAACTTCCAATAATAGATAAAGCAGGAATAATGGTTAAAAATGCGCCAATTAAAGATGGTGTGTAGGAATAAACCACTAACTGAGCCGATTTATTTAAATTTTTCTCTGAGCCAAAACTTGTGGCCAGCATATCTACAATGTAGGTTGATAAAATAACAGTAATAATAACCGCTATGAAATGAACAACCGCCATATTAATGCCCCAGCCCATTCCTGCCATATGTAATAACATTGCTGTTCTACCCACAAAACCATAGCCAATAAATGCGGCCAAAGCACCAATAATAGCCAAGGGCACTACATAGGCACTAATAACACCCGGCATAGTTTGTGTTTCATCGGCAATGATTGCCCATTCTTGTTTGGGATTGGTGATGATACCTTTAACCCTGTTAACAATATTCATACAGTGTACATTTTAGAACAAAATAGAAAACCGTAATGAAATATGCAAGCATTTCGTTAAATTAACAAAGAACTTATATTCATAAAAGAAGAAAAAAATGAAGCAGCCTGAATAAACTACCAACCTGTTTAATAAAACAAGCATTTATTTCCGTTCCACTTTCTCCCATAGTACAGTATGTTTACCACTAAGAAAGAGTGCAATTCCTGCTAACATAGAAAGGTTCATAAAACAATAATAAAATGGAATATACAACCATTTAATACTCATACGCAATAGTTCTGCCACCCAGCCAATCAATGCTAAACTATAAAATAAAATTTGCGTAACACTGCTTAACCAAAAAATAGTGGCATGTGTATGATACCAGAGAAAAATTGAAGTAATAAATAATACAGGCAATAACAATGGTATTAATAACCATCGAAAAACTTTGTGACTGATGTACTGAAACGCAATGGAAGGGTACTTAAATGGGCTACACAAATGCAAAGTTTGTAGTAAAGTTTGTATACTTCCGGCTGCTATTCTTTTTTTTCTATTAAATTCAGCAGCAATATGAATGGATGGGTTTTCTGCAGCAATTGCATTGGGCTCATAACGAATAATATAACCTGATGCAATTACCTGCATGGCAATTGAAAAATCTTCCGTAATGGTATTGGGTGGCAATAATGGATATAACGATTTTCTAATAGCAAACAATTCGCCCGGCATACCAATCACCGTTTTAAATTGCGATTCCATTTTTTTTATGAAGGATTCATACTTCCAGTAAATACCTTCACCAATCATTGCATCGGCATCGGTAGGAATCAATATTTTTTTTTCACCTGACACGGCTCCTGTTCTGGCATTACTAAAATGTGGAATCATATAATGCAGGCAATCCGAATTCAAAATAGAATTGGCATCTGTAAATACTAAAATATCAGCTGTACTTTCGTTTACAGCCCTGTTCATAGCATGTAACTTACCCAGCCTTTCTGCATGATGCAATAAACTTATCTGAGAATATGTGGCAACTATTTTGTTGGTGCCATCGGTTGAGCCATCGGTCACCACTATCCAGGAAATTTTATCGGCAGGATAATTTAAAGCAATTGAATTTTGAATTTTTGCATTGATACAATCTGCTTCATTGTATGCAGAAATGATGACAGTAACATTCGGAATATGATTTGTAGCAATAATCGTATTGCTTTCGGTTTGAATATTTTGTTTCATCTGTACAAACAGAAACAATATAACCGGATACAAAACATAAGTATACAGCATTACTGCAAAAGAAAACCAAAACACCCATTCAATCATAAACAATCCTATAAATGGGGCTAAATATACTAATCTGACAGCAATGCAAAAGAATTAATATACCCTGGTAACTGTTTGAAAATCTTTACTAACACGGCAGTGCATGGTACCAACGGTATCTATTTTAGGAATATTGGGAATTAAAATATTTGGATTGTTTTGCATGTGTACTTTAAAATCGCAGATATAGTATTTTGCATCTTCATAATAAGCAACACTGTTCACGATAAACAATACTTTATCACTATCACGTTGTTGTGTTTTTTGCAAATAATCCTGCATGGCAGTGATTAAATGCTGTTGCACTTCAGCCGGACTGGGATTTTTAATGGTATTACATGCCAGTAGCAAAGCAAAAAAAATAGAAGCAAATAAAAAATTTTTTTGCATAATATATTATTTATTTTATATAAATTTTGTTTTTATGAGGCAAACTGTCTTTGCTTAAAGTTGCATCAAATTGTAATTGATGAAAGATTCCATTAGATGTGTTTGATTTTACAGTGATATATTTTTTAACAGGTCCAGGAAATCCTTCGGTGGTGTATTTAGCCTGTAATATTCCGGAATTACCTGGTAAAATTGCATTTCTAGGATAATCGGCAACCGTGCAACCACATCCAGGCCTTACTTCTGTTAAGTAAAGAGGACCATTTCCCGTATTTTTAAAGGAATAATTGATTAAAATAGTATCACCATAAAAAAGATGACCTAAATGGATAATAGTATCTTGCCATTGAATAGTAGTATAATTGGTTGTATCTAATTGTGCAATAGTAGCAGGACGAATACCTAAATGATTTTCATACGGGTTTTTATTGGATTGGTTATTACAAGAACCCAATAGCAGTATTAGAAAAGCTGCAAATAACATACTTCCATTCCTTTTTACTTTATTCATTCAGCCAATATTTAAAACGAAATTATTAAATAAATTTAATTTACTTTTTCGGTACGGTGTTTGCCATCCTGCTGATAAATATCAACAGACTGAACCATTGGCCCTACTGAAATAAAACGCCCCGATTGCGATAAAAATGAGGCTCCATAATTACATTCTACTTTTTGCCGATTACCATTTTTGTAGTTAATAATGGCATACATGTCATCTTTGAATAAAGGTATATTTTGTACTAGTTTGTTTAATGCATATAACTGCAGTGCACCCCTGTTTTGAGAAGCAGCAATCATGTATTTTTTGTTAACACCCATCAATTTCACCAATGCCTTACCGTTACCAGGAACAAAAATTCCACTTTGCAATATGGTATAAGCAGTAAAATTGCCTTTCCCGTCGCCTTTCAAGAATACACCGTTGAGTGCATCATAACGTCCGGTACCTACTTCTGTACCAAAATCATTGGTATTCATCAATACATCTAAGTTTCCATCTCCATCAAAATCATCTGCCACCATTCCATTCAACATCGACAATTGAGCCTGCATTGGTAAGGGAATAATTGTAAAATGTCCTTTCCCGTCATTCTTCAACAATACAGAACGCATGTCATTGGCCGTTAAACGCAATGCATTTTTGCGCTCATCGGGAGTTAATATCTGATCCATGGTTGCAGTGGCGAATGATTTGTATGTTTTAAAACGCATCCGCATCACAATCATTTGCTTGATGGCATCATCTCTTGTTAATGCAGGGTATTCCAACATTTTACCGATACTGTCGGGCAAGTACAAAGAGGTGAATGCATCATAACTGCCATTCTTATCAAAATCGCCGGCAGTGATATGCATGGGATATTGATGGGATGCTTTATAAAATGTATTTAGACCCAGGTTACTTACAATGTAATCCATATCGCCGTCATTGTCAAAATCGCCGGGTACTATACTGTTCCACCATCCTAAATTATTTTGAACACCCGTACCGGCAGTTACATTTTTAAAAATTCCATGTTCATTTTGTAAAAAAATAATGGGCATCCACTCTCCTGCTAAAATCATATCGGGTTGGCCATCATTATTAAAATCTGTAATCACTGCATCACTAATCATCCCAATATTGGTTAAATCTTTAGCCACTGTTTCGGTTACATCTGTAAATTTTACCTGTCCGTTTTTACTATCATTTCTTAAAATAAAACTACTTACTGGTTTAGGATAATGCCAGGGATCAACCCTGCCTGAAACCAATAAGTCAAGCTTCCCATCTCCATTGTAATCAAATGCACGAACACAGGATTTGCTTGTTAAATTTTGTGGTAATGCCAGTGTATCTAATGTAAAGTTGCCATTACCATCATTCAGATAAAATCTATCCTGATAGGCTTTTGTGTTTGGTTCATTTTCATATCCGCCGCTGGTGATATACAAATCCAAATCACCATCTCTGTCTGCATCAAACAATAACAAGCCCATATCTTCAGTTATTTTGGCCTCCGCATCGGTTGCATTTAAAAGGTTTTTCTGTATAAATTTTCCATTAGGTTGTTGTAATAATATTGTTTCACTGTATTTATAGGCACCGCCCAATATTATATCTTCTAACCCATTCCCATCTATATCCCCCACAGCCATTGCAGGGCCATATTCCGATAATTTATGTGGCAATAGTTTTTGTATATTAAAGTCAATAAAATCATGCTCCTGATGTACATATTTTATTTGCAGTGAATCTGTAATGTTTTTAAATAATGCATTTGTTGCAATAATTAGGTTTGTATAATTTACGGGTATAGTAGCATTTGATTGTTGTACATTAATTGATTGGTTTGCCTTCAGGTAGGTAATTATTTGCTGTTGATGATTAGGCCATATAATTTTTAAAGAATCAATTGCTTTTATATTACCTAAACCAAAATGCGCTTTGGTTTGTACGGAGGAAAGATATCCCCGATAAGGTGTATTTTCCCATATCTGCTGTTGTCCGTTATTATAATAAATTGCTGCAGTGGCACCAATTCCATTTACATTATTTTTATCACCATGAAAAATAATATCAATATAATTCGAGTTCAAGCTGTCTTTATCCCGAGCAGTGTTTTTGTACACCAATGCCTTATCGTTAATATTATTTATCACTAAATCCAAGTCGCCATCATTATCTAAATCAACATATACGGCACCATTTGAAAAAGTTGGTATTTGCAATCCCCAGCTATTGGTTGCATTAGAAAATTTAACGTCTCCATCATTTTTAAAGGCATAATTGTGCAGTTTAACTACCGGTATTTGTGCCAACAATTCTTTTTTACTGGCCAAAAAATAAGCCTCACTTCTGTAAGCCATAAAATCATGATCGGTAACATCTTTTGGAAATCCGTTGGTAATGATGATATCACGTTTTCCATCATTATCAAAATCGGCTAATAAGGGAGTCCAGCTCCAATCGGTTTCGGCCATACCAGCATAGTAGGCCACATCACTGAAAATAGGGTCACCAATTGAATCATTATTGGTAATACGAGGGCCCTGGTTTAGTTGCAAAACATTGCGTACATACTGATAATTATACCCATATTTATCGCTGTTTTGGTAACGTTGATAATTATTGGCATTCATCATCATTTTTTTCCGATAGTTATCTTCCGGGTTCATATCGAGTGTAACCACATCTGGCAAACCATCATTATTCATATCTGCCACATCACAACCCATGGCATTAGCAGATGTGTGTTTAAAGTAGTGTGAAAGTTGTTCCGTAAATGTACCATCATGGTTATTTATCCAAAGTAAATCATTCGTAACAAAATCGTTGGTAACATAAATATCTTTCCACCCATCATTATTAAAATCTGCAATAGCAACGGAATGCCCGTAGCCTTCTGTTTGTATACCTGCCTGTTTAGAAACATCCGTAAAAACAGGATGGTGCAAACTGTCATTCCAATCATTTCTAAACAATTGCCCGGTACTTGGGTTTTCGCCATTTTTTAAAATAGTATGAAAACCATCCGGAAATTTATCTTTATTAATTTCATTATTCACAATATATACATCCAAATCGCCATCATTATCATAATCAAAAAAAGCTGCCTGCGTGGAATGGGCGGTATCATCCAATCCATATTCTTTGGCCATTTCCTTAAAATGTGGAATCCCATTTTTGTCTAACCCCTGATTAATGTACAATAAGTTTCTTCTTTTTTCCGGATCTTTCGATAATGTGGCACAAACATAAATATCTAACCAACCATCATTATTTATGTCTATAACTGCTACGCCCCTGCTCCATCTTCCATTACCTGATACACCAGCCTCCTCAGTAATATCTTTAAACTTAAAATTGCCTGTATTCAGGTATAATTTATTCGATACCAAATTACCGGTGAAATACAAATCCGGTAATCCATCATTATTAAAATCGCCTACCCCAACGCCACCACCGTTGTATACATTTTCAATATCTACCGAGTTGATTGAATCATTTTCTATAATCGTATTTTCAAAATAAATTCCGGATTGATTGGCAGCTATTTTCTGAAAAAGGGTATTATTTTTTTTACAGGAAAACATTACAAAAGCAAACAAAGAAACAGCAATACAGCGACTGAAATTCATGAGTGTTAAGGGTTTGTGATCCATGAAGAAACAAGCAGTAATTTACTCTTTAAAATTAAATTGGCATCAATTGTACAATTAAAATGCAAATAAAAAAACCTATTGCCATTTCACTTGATTTGGCAATAGGTTGTTGAAAATGAAGCTACATCCATTATCAAAAAAAGATACTAATAGCCTGGATTTTGTTTTAAATGTGTTTTACCATCGGCATTTAAGATATCAATTTGTGTTTGCGGAATGGGGAATAATTCTGATTTACCACTTACAAACTGAGCACCCACCGGTAAAAGTGTTGCTTTTGCAATTCTGTCAGTAGCAAAATAATTATTTAAAACAGTTTTAGCAATTCCCCAACGCACCAAATCAAAGAAGCGGTGGCCTTCCATAGCCAGTTCCAAATAACGTTCCATTTGAATGGCTTTTAAGGCTGTTGCCTGATCAGGAAATGCTACATAAAGTCCTATTTTATAGTTATCGGCCGGAGTAGTTTGTGGAGAATATGTAGAACTGGTTGCATCGTAACTGGCATTTTTATACACCCATCCGGTAGGATCAGCAGCACGGGCACGTACCCTGTTTACATATATTAATGCTGTTGGTAAATTTCCTAATTGTGTTTCACATTCAGCAGCTAATAATAGTACATCAGAAAAACGTATCAGGTTTACATTATTGGCAACTAATTCAGTAGCACCCCAATAATTTTCAGTACTTGAATAAATTCCCTTTTGACTTTGTGCATATATATTCTTTTTAGGGCTAAAAACACCATCTGCAGAAACGTTTCTAATCCATGCAGCACCCGGATGTGGACCCCAATCCAAGTAAGGAATACTTGGACGGCCCATTACCCAATCAATTCTGGGATCAAGCGTACCAGTGTATAAATTGGTGGAATCACTAACATTAGGGGCATTAAAATAAGTGTTCAATAAAGGCAAACCAGTTATCGGATCTGTTTTATAGGCATTAGCCAAACTTTGAGAAGGATTAAAAAATCCGCAACAAGCACCAGGACCACCGCCATAAGGGAAGTTCAAAATATCTCCATAATTACCATTAGGAGAACCTGCGCTGGTACCGGAGCCATCATTTACAGCCATTTGCACAGCAAATACTGATTCTGCACTGTTTCTGGTAGCAGGATTAAAATTGCTGTAATATTTTACCAAAGCGTATTTAGTACCGCTTGAGGTAACCCCATTGCTGATTAAATCATCAAACAATGGTTTTGCTTGCGCATATTTGCCTTCAAACATATACACTTTGGCTAGAAAAGCTTCAGCAGCATATTTATTGGCACGGCCAATTTGAGGTTGTACAGCAGGTAAATTCTGCATTGCATACTGAAAATCGGCTTCAATTTTTGGCCAAACATTAATATAATTACCGGAAGCATCAACATTATTAACAGTATTGCGTGACGTTGTATCCGTAACTGTTTCATCAATAAAAGGAATATTTCCAAAAACCTTTTTTAATTCAAAATGATAGTGACCTCTTAAAAAACGAGCCTCAGCGGTGAATTCAGTTGCATCAGCAGCAGAGATACCTTTAGCAATCTTAAGTACTCTTAAAACCTCATTGGCTCTTTGAATACCATCATAACAAGCAGCCCATTTATTGGCAACATAACCGTTTGTTGAAGTGCCGGTGAAAGTTTCTAGTGAGAGAATATCACCTTGATCCGAAGGATCTGATCCTTTATAAGCATCATCAGAACATACACTGCCATATACCCAGTTACTGGCTGCTGAGCCCCATCCTGTATTATTGCCACCCTCACCATCTAACAAGGCATATGCTCCAATTAACAAACCCTGAACTCCGGATTGATTAGCAAGAATATTTTGATTTAGAGTACCAACAGGTGGCTTATTTAAAAAACTTTGTTTACAGGCAAATAATACTACTGTCAGCGCTAAAACAGACGGTATTAAATATTTATAATGTATCTTCTTCATATTATAATGTTTTAAATTAATTTTTAATAGATTGAATGGTCATTTTAGAATGATACATTTACTCCAATGTTGAAATTTTTCTGATTGGCAGGATAGTTACCAAAATCAATTCCGAAATTACTATTGTTATTCAAATCAGATCCCTGTAATTCAGGATCTAACCCGGTATATTTGGTAATGGTAAATAAGTTAGCTGCCTGAACATAAAAATGTAATTTCTGAATACCCATTTTCTCCAATTTTGTAGATGGAACTGTATAACCAATCATTAAATTTTTACACCTCAAATAAGATCCTTTTTCCATATAGAAAGAATTAAACACGGTAGTATTACTAAAGTTAGCAGATTGTTCAATTCTTGGAATTTTAGCATTCAAATTGGTAGGTGACCACGAATTTTGCAACAAACCCTTACTTACATTTCCTTTAAATACCTGATAGAAATCTGTCCAGTATTTCACATAATTAATTACATCATTTCCTGCTGAACCATAAAAGAACATAGACAAATCAAAGTTCTTATATGTTGCATTGATGGTGAACCCATAGGTAAATTTCGGATTGGGGTTACCAAAAAACACTCGATCGTCAGGAGTAATTTTACCATCACCATTGGCATCTAAGTATTTAAATCTGCCTGGAGCTGCTCCATCCTGTGTGGCTGATTTGGCAACATCATTGGCATCTTTAAATAAACCTAATACCTGATAACCATAAAATGCACCTACCGGATGGCCGGGTTGTAATCTGGAGAATGCTCCTATACGGCTTGAACCGGCACTATATTCATCTACATATTTTACACCGGGAGGTAAACTCACTACTTCATTTCTGTAAGCAGAAATATTTCCACCAATATCTATTTTAAAATCTCTACCAACAGTACCATGATATGTTGCCGAGAAATCAACTCCGGTATTTTTAACATCGCCTAAATTTACAAAAGGCTGACGGGCTCCACCCTGATAATTACCAATAGCAGATACACTTGGAAATAATAATCCGCTAATGGCTTTTTTATACCACTCAATTGAGAAGTCTAATTTATTTTTCAAAATTGTCGCATCTAAACCAACATTTGTAATAATGTCTTTTTCCCATGTAGTATTCACATTACCTAATTGGCTATTATAAAAACCCAATGTGGAAGAGTTAGCAGCTCCTGTAATTGGATAATAAGAAATACCGGCTGCAGAAGAATACAAAGAATAAGCATTGGTTGGATTAATATTACTAATAGAACCGGATGTACCCCATCCTCCTCTCAATTTTAAATCATTAATCCAGCTAACATTTTTCATGAAATTTTCATTGGAAATACGCCATCCTGCTGAAATAGAAGGGAAATTACCATATTGATGGCCGGGAGCAAAAACGGAAGAACCATCTCTTCTTAATGTAGCTGCTAAAATATATTTATCTGCATAACTATAATCAATTCTCCCGAAATAGGAAGATATTGCTAATTGATAAGGTGGATAACCAATATTACTTTGTGAATTTGGAGCACCTGTATTTAATGTCCAATAATTTGGGTCAGTACTATAATATGATCCCCTGCCGGCTCTAATACCTCTGTTGTATTGGTTTTTGGCTTCCTGACCCACTAATACATTTAAGCTATGTTTGCCAAAAGTGTTGCTATACTTAACGGTATTTGTCCATTGCCATAAGCTATTGTAACCAGCTCCTTCCGTAAAGGCATTAGGATTGGTATTGCCTTCTGCATTTTCATAAGCCGTATAGGTAAAATAATAGTAGTAATAATTATCAAAATAACCTCCAAAACTTGTACGGGCTGTAAAATGCTTTAAAAAATCCACTTCAGCAAATACGTTACCGTTTACCTGCCAATCATTACTCCTATTATTGGCAGTCCTTTGTTGATTTGCCACAGGATTTTGTGCATTACTTAAACCCACTGATTTAGTACCGGCATAATTTCCCATGATATCATATATAGGAATAATAGGTGGTTCACGGTAACTCATTGAAATAGCATTACCCTCATTCTGGTTGGTAAAGCCCGGACTTTGTTTGTAAAACACATAGGCATTTTCTCCAACTCTGATATGATTATTTATATTAAAAGTGGTATTCATTCTTGCTGAATAGCGCTTTAAATAGGTATTAATCAAAGTTCCCTGCTGGTTTAAATATCCTACTGAAAACAGGTAAGTTGATTTATCATTACCACCACTGGCTGTTAAAGTATGGCTTTGAAAAATGGCAGGTTTAAAAATTTCATGAAACCAATCTGTGCCAATTTTATTGGCCTTTGTAATTTGATTGGAATTTATATTGTAGGAAGCTGGGTCTGTTCCAGGATCACCCACTTTTGCTCCGGTAGGAGTAATATAATCCGGAATTACAGGCGTATCACCCTGTCCAAACTGTGCATTTCTGCTTCCGGGAGCAATACCACTGTTAATTTCGTATGCTTTCACCACATTGGCATAACCCTGTGTGTTTTCTAAGTTAAAGCCATTTTTCAACGGACGTTGGGTGCCCACAAAAGCATCGTAGCTAATTCTGGCTTTACCCTGACGGCCTCTTTTGGTGGTAACAATAATTACCCCGTTAGAACCCTGTACCCCATAAATAGCAGCAGCTCCGGCATCTTTCAATACCTGAATGGATTCAATATCACTGGGATTGACGTCCTGTAAATTTCCCTGTACACCATCTATCATAACTAATGGCGCTGTACTTCCGGGAGAAGTAATACCTCGAATTTTTACACTGGTACCACCACCAGGTACACCGGAATTAATAACCGTAACACCTGAAGCCTGACCTTGTAACAAAGCGGCAGTATTACCACCTGGTACAGATTTCATATCGTTTACATTTACAACTGAAACAGAACCGGTAATGTCCTTTTTCTTTTGCGATGTATAACCCAATACCACAATTTCATTTAAATCACTAGTGGATTCGGTTAGGGTAACGTCAATTCTTGAACGGCCACTTACAGGCATGGTTACATTGTTGTAACCCACTGAAGAAATTACCAATACACTTTTATCGCCCGGAACTTTAATGGTAAATGTACCATCATCGTTCGTAGCGGTAGCATTGTTGGTACCTTGTACCGTTACCGTAGCGCCGGCAAGGGGTTGATTGTTTTTACCGGTTACTTTACCGGAAACTGTTTTTTGTGCAAAAGCCCCCAATGTGCAAAAAAAGAGGCCGCAAAAAAGCAAAAAACATCGAGATAGATGTGGATTGTTTGGCATAAGCAATGTTTTCGTTAGGTTGTTAAATAATCTTTAACAAATTTAAGTATCGCAAACGATTGTGTTCTTACCTTTTACCATCATGTTTCAGTGATTTTTTAACATACAATTATGTATTTTTTACACATTAATTTAATAAAAGCCGCTCTCGTTCAGTGTTTGACAATACAGCAATTCTACAATTGATATATATCAAAAAATATTTTTTCTACAATAAACGGGTAACATATTACACAAATACACATTCTCACTTACATACCTTTCAATAACGGTATAGCAATGACGAGGTAACAGTGCTCACTTAAACATTGATAGATAAAACATTGAAGCCCATTTTAAAATTGAACCGGGTTAATAATTCTTGTTCAGTAAATTAAACACTGACAAACTATAAACCCATACATTGCACATCTTATTCACAACGGCTATAAATATTTGATACTGTTGCAGCGAAACAAATCATTTTTTTGCCTTGCAGAGGGTGATGGGTGATACCAGCAGCTATATTCTAACCAACTATTTTCAACCTACTGATTGCTTTAACTGCACTGCATGAAAAATCTCAACCAAAAACGATTCTTGCCCATAGAAGAAGCAGATGCTTTTATTGTACTGAGGCATGCTATCAATGATCCTGCCCAAAGATTACATTATCATGATTATTGGGAACTCTTATTATTTCAAAATTCTGAAACAGCTACTTGTATTATTGGTAATAGCATTACTAAAATCAACCACGATACTGCATTGTTCTTATTACCACCCGGTACATTGCACGGCTGGTGTACCGGGCACAATTCCTCTTCTACCGGTCTTGTAAAGCAAGTAATTTTTCAACAAGATTTGTTTGGAGATTGCATGCTTAACAAAAACCAGTTTTTCCACATTAGAAAATTATTTCAAGCCGGAATCAATAGCATTCGTTTTTCAAATAACTCAGCTCAGAATGCACTGGCAGCAATACAACTATTGGAAAAAGAAAATGATTTTAAAGGGTTACTCATTTTACTGAAATTATTATCTACTGTTTCATTGCAAAAGCAATGGGAAATTTTGAATGATAATTCAGAAACAATGATTCAAAATTTGCAAAACAATACTAATCAGGTTAATAAAGTAATGGATTATTTAAACACCCATTTCAAAGAAGAAATCAGCCTGAAAAAAATGTCGTGCATTATGAATATGAGTGAAGCTACATTAGCCCGTTTTTTTAAAATGCAGACAGGTAAATGTTTCACCGATTTATTAATTGAAAAAAGAATATCTTATGCAACCAAGTTACTGATAGAATCAAATGATCCAATTCATGAAATTGCCTACCAGTCAGGTTTTAATCAGGTTACCCACTTTAACCGTTTATTCAAAGCACATACCGGGTTTTCTCCCAAAATGTATAAGCAATTCCTACTTTCTTCCAAAACAGCCTGAATCATTTTTTCAAAACTTTGCTCTTTTCAACAAATGACCATGTAGGGTGTTGTATTTCCTATTTTAACAGAACTACCTATTTTTGCAGTATGATTCAGATTTTAAATCATACGAAAGAAAAAAATTGGGAAGAGGCCTCCATTGATACCATTACAGCATCAGTGCCTACCTGCCATTTAATTGTATGGAATGATGATGTGAATACTTTTGACTGGGTAATTGAAACCCTGATTGAAATTTGTGGCCATACGCAAGAGCAGGCAGAGCAATGTGCCTTATTAATACATATGAAGGGCAAGTGTGTGGTAAAAAATGGAGATTATGAAACCTTAGATCCCATGCGTAGTGCTATTTTAGACAGAGGTATCAACGCCACCATCGAAACCATTCCTATTGGTTCTTAATCATTCATTTCCCGATATTGATTACCACCCTATGCCTCTTTATCAATTAAATGAAACATTTTGGTTTCCGCCGGTTACCGAAAGTATGGAAGATGGCCTTTTGGCAATAGGCGGTGATTTACAAATACCTCGTTTACTCACAGCCTATAAAAAAGGAATATTCCCCTGGTATGAAGGGAATTCACCATTGTGGTGGTGCCCGGATCCCAGATTTGTACTTTTCCCAAATGAACTTAAAATTAGCAAAAGCATGCAGGTATTGCTAAAGAAAAATGCTTTTGAGTTTTCTGTTAACCAGGCATTTCATGCTGTGATTAAACACTGCAAAATAACCAAACGAAATGGGCAAGATGGAACATGGATAACCGATGAAATGCTTGAAGCTTATACCACACTGCATCAATCAGGCTGGGCACATAGCGCTGAAGCCTGGAAAAATGGCCAATTAGTGGGCGGGCTTTATGGCATAAAAATGGGAAATATATTTTTTGGGGAAAGTATGTTTAGCTTGGTGAGCAATGCCAGCAAATTTGCTTTTATACGTTTTGTGCAACAATTAATGGAGGAAGGAATTGTATTAATTGACTGTCAGGTGTATACAGAACATTTAGAAAGTCTGGGTGCACAATTTATCAGTCGGGAAAATTTTACCGAAATTTTGTCGAGAAATATTTAACCCCGCATACCATACATTCTTTCCAGGTCGCGTACAATGGTTTCAATATCCCGGTCATTTCCATTGGGGTCGTAGTTTTGTTTTAAACTGGTACCGAAAAAGAAGGCAACAGTTTGATAAACAGTGGCTGTTAAACTTCCCTTATATTCCTGAATAATTTCATAACAATTATTCCCGGTTTCTCTATAAATCAGTTTCATTAAAATTTTGCCCTGATAAATGGATAATTGCGTTAACTTATCTGTAAATTCTTTTCTTAATTCTTTTTCTCTGGAGCGAATAATTTTTCTTCTTTCGCTTTTATTAGTAACACCTGCCAGGCGGGCATTAATTTCATTCATAATTCTGCCTGCAGCTTTTGCATAAGGATAGGTAACGTACACTGCATTGCGTAGCCTTGTCCATTCAGTCCAATATCTTTTTTGGCGGGCATTTAAGCGGTAAAGAATGGAAACATCCGGTAAATATCCCATGGGAATGGTATCACCTTCCGGTGTAATAAAAGCATGAACGGGAATGGTATCATAAATGCTGTGCTGTGCATGTGATTGCCTGGCAATCAAACACAAACAAACGATTACAATCATATGCAGGATTCGCTTTACCATACACGCTGATATGCTGTAGACATATATTCACTGGTTAATGCTGCCAGCGTAATAAAAGTAACCTATTCTTTTGAAAAAAGTGCCAGGCGGATTCGCTGATAAATAGACATAAAAAAGCCAATTACCATTATTACAACCCCCAACCAAAGCATATTAATCAGAGGAAACTCATATACTTTTAATGTTACCAAATCGGTAATGGCGCCACTCTCTCTTACTCCTATTTCTAATTTACCATCCTGCGGGTTACTCACTTTATTAAATTTCACTATCAGACTTTGTGCTTTAACCGTATCCGGATAGTTGATTAAATCGTTATTATCAATAACAATTCCGGGTGTTATGGGATAGCGGCGACCATCTTTAGTAATAGCAGTCATATCTAAAAACAATGCGGTTTCACCATTTTTAAATTTATCTTTTTGCGATTCAGGATTTACCTGCACTTTATTTAAGATAAGCATACCATTGCTGTAAAAAGTAGTATCGCCTGGTTTTATGGCAATATTTCTAAAAGTGGCAGTATCTGCCTGATCATTTTGCTGAAAGGATGATATGTATACAAAAATATCTCTGTTCCAATAGTGCTTTGAATCCGGATTGGGAGAAAAGCCTTCCATCCCTTTGTTATTTTTAATGATATCAGGATATACTTTGAACTGTTCTTTACCATTTTTGGCCTTAAAATCAATTTCATAATACCGTTTACGGTCTTTGGGGTTTAATGTATCCTGTACATAGGTTACCATGTATTTACCCATATCGGTAGCAACCCCTTTAAACAAAGTAATATTTTCTGCAGGATCTTCTTTTTTGTCTTTTTTAAACACTGCAATACCTGTTGTATTCCAACTCAATACTTCTTTTTTACTTGAAGAGATTAATACACCCAATAAAATCATTCCAAATCCAACATGCGCTACAGAAGCACCGGCAACCTTTAATTTTCCTTTTAAAACAATCCATATATAAGCAGCATTGGCAATAATGGAATAAATAGCCGCATAAATTCCCACATAAATGGCAACCAGAAAGCCAATACCTTGTTTGTTATAATGAATATTGCCCCAAATGCATATGGCTGAACCAACCAATAATGCTGCCACTGTTGGCCATAATATTTTTTTACCAAAATATTTTTCAGGCGTGCTTTTGTATTTAAAATACTGCGTTACCGCCGTTAAAATTCCAATGATTATTAAAATAAATATTTGAACCTGATTGAAAGAAAATTCCGGATCTTCAGGTGGAGCTATATTGGTACCAAATAATTTGTTATACACAGGAACGGATGTTTTGGCCGCAATAATAATAGCAGCAAGAAACAGTACCAATGCACCAATAAACATCCAAAATTCTCTGCTGTAAGTATTTTCTTCTTTCTGGATAGCCGGAATTTTTTTATAACGCAAGAAATATAAAACAAGGGCAGGAAATAAAAATACCAGTACAAACAATAACAACTGCACATTCATACCTAAATCGGTGAATGCATGTACAGAAGTATCGCCCAGTATACCACTACGGGTTAAGAAGGTAGAATAAAGCACTAAAATAAAGCTGAGAATATAAAAAAGATAGGTAGAACGTAAAGAATAGCCTGTTGATTTATAGATAAGATTCGTATGTAAGCCTGCAATCATTACAATCCAGGGTACTAAAGAGGCATTCTCAACCGGATCCCATGCCCAATAGCCGCCAAACGATAAACTTTCGTAAGCCCAGGCAGCGCCCATCATAATTCCGGTACCCAAAACAGCACCTGAAAATGCAGCCCAGGGAAGACTTATTTTTATCCAGCTATGGTCTTTTTTATATAAGCCTGCAATAGCATAGGCAAAAGGCACAATGGTTGAGGCAAAACCTAAAAACAATACCGGCGGATGAATGACCATCCAATAATTTTGTAATAATGTATTTAAATCATTTCCTTCATGAATGCGGGGCAATTGCAAATAATTTGGGTCAGAAAAAATAGGAATATCAGGCATTTGCTGACGCCATAAAATAAATGGATTACTCCCTACCTTGTAGCCAAAAAAGTAGATGCCAATTAACATAGAGGCTATGCAAAACTGCGCAAAACTTATCACCGTCATCACGCCTGCTTCCCATGTTTTGCTGGTTTTTATTAAAATCCAACCCAGCACACAATGCCAAAAACTCCACAATAAAAAACTACCTTCTGAACCTTCCCAAAAACAACTTAATATATATTTCAATTGCAAACTGCGGGAGGAGTGGTTCCACGCATAAAAATATTCAAAATAATGGTTATAAATAATATAATATAATGAAAAGAAAACACCCAATACAGAAATGGTTTCAATTAAAAATGAAATACGGGCAAGCTTTATCCAGCTCTGTTTGTCTGATTGCAGATCGGGAATACGAGCTGCATTAAAATAAGCAATGGTGGCCACTAATGAAGCCACCAAAGAAAGGATAGAAAAAAAATGACCAATTTGTCCGGGTAAAAGGTGTTCTCCGTTATACTGCATAATGTATCAACTTAATAAAAAGGGTAAATGAGTGGCAAACTAAGCATAAAATGAGGATTGAATGAAAAACCCTGTTGTTTATTGTTAGTCTTGCTTCGCCATAGATTTTTCGGTAGACTGGGGATTATCTTTATATTTTGAAGGGCACTTTAATAAAATATCTTTACATTCAAAATGATCACCATCCATACGGCCTTTTAATACCAACCGGTCGCTTTTTTCCATATCAGTAGGTTTGGTATTATGGTAAACAACTTTTACTGAATTGCCCAATGTATCAATGGCAGTAAAACTTAAAAAATTGGGGTCTTTCACTGCATCGTACTGAATGGGTTCATTTTTGTCGAGTTTAGCAATTAAATTCACAAATTTTCCCGGCTTTTCTTTTGCTGAAGCAATGGTTTCATAAGTGGTTAAATTACCGGTATAGCTAATTAAAACAGTAATGGCTGCTGCAATGGCTACTAATAATATCAAATGCATCTTCTTCATATCATTCGTATTTTACTGCGCAAAAGTACTTGTAAAATGAATAGATAATACTGATGTTACTCAGCTATTCTTAATTTATTGCCTTTCATTTAACAAAAATATGAGTGGGTGCAGTTTTTAAACCTATTTTTGCGGTTTTGGATTATGATAGCACGCCCTTCAAAAACATACGATTATATTATTGTTTTAAAATACCCTGTTCGTTTTTTTAAAGCAATTGACATCATTAGTCAGTTAATGCTGGTTATTGCAAGTGTGACTTTTATTTTAAGAGGTATTTTATTATATCATGCCGGCATTAGCGGCGGCATATACACCCTTTTTTTTCTGATTCCCATTTTAATCTTCAGCTGGTGGATATGGTGTTACCGGCAACAATCCAGAGGCTATATGCCTTTTTACCGGTTTGCTTTAATGATAGCAGCCTGGGGATGGTATTTGTATCCAAAAGGCCTATTCTTTGCCATTCTGTATTTAATTGCTGCGGTACTTGAAAAGCCGGCCAAGGTATTGCCGGAAGTTGCTTTCGACAGCAAAGAAATTGTTTTCAACAGTATTCCTTCCAAAAAAATTAGCTGGTTACAGGTAAATAATGTGATACTGAAAGACAATATTTTAACAATTGATTTAAAAAACAATCAATTGATACAAAAAAATGTGGATGCTGAAGTATCGGAAAAAGAAGAAGCTGAATTTAATGCTTTTTGTGCAGCGCAATTACGGGCCGCACAAAAAAATTAATTTATTTTTGAATTGAACGAAATTACACATGTTACAACAATCGCCTTTTTTATTGTATTCAGATGGTAATGGCAATATTTTTGAAGATGAAACCCTTTTTGCAACCGGACGTGCTGGTTGGGATGCATTTCAGGTGCCGGTAGAAGACTGGATAACCTTACCTGAAGGAGGTAACCTGTATGAATTACCACAACGTAGGGGCATTGGCGTTGATATAAAAACCGGTGAAATGCGATTGTGTGAAAAAGGCTGGGCGGTTGCGGCGTTTATTCCACCCGCACATACAGGATTATTTTTGGCTGCCTACGAATCGTTTCCCGATGCGCCCACCCTTCCATTATTCTGCTATACTGCAGCAGGTTGGTATAACAATACCATTTATGTACCTGCTATCAGAATTGAGAAAGATATTCGCCAGGAATGTGCAGGATATGATGAAAAACTGATTCAAACCGGCGCTAATCAATTACTGAAAAATTATCCGAGAAACAGGTTAGTACAACATTTAATGAATAATTGTTGTAATACCTATCACTGCCCCGCTGCCAGAAATTTTGCTTTGGGAAGATGGGAATGCCCTGTGCCTACCTCTCCGGCTTGCAATGCCAATTGCATTGGCTGTATTTCTTTTCAACCGGAAGAAGAAACTATTGTTTCAACCCAGGATCGGCTAACTTTTAAACCTACTGCTGCAGAAATTATTGAATTTACGGTACCCCATTTGCTACAAGCCCCCTATCCTATTGTAAGTTTTGGGCAGGGTTGCGAAGGTGAACCTTTATTGATGTGGGAAACCATTCGTGATGCCATCATTGAAATCAGAAAGCATACCTACAAAGGCAGTATTAATATCAACACAAATGGCTCTAAACCCGATGCAGTGGCCGAATTATGCAAAGCCGGTTTAAACAGTATTCGGGTGAGCACCAACTCTGCACAAAAAAGTATTTATACCAGCTATTATCGACCCAATAATTATGCATTTGAAGATATTATTGAAAGCTTGAAAACAGTTCGCCAATTTGGAGGATGGAGCAGTATTAATTATTTTGTTTTTCCCGGCGTAACTGATACTGTTAAAGAATATGAGGCTTTAAGAAAATTGATCCAAACTACAAAACTCAATATGATACAATGGCGTAATTTTAATATTGATCCCGACTGGTATCTGGGTCAAATTAATATGGTCGAAACAGGCGAAATGCTGGGCATTAAACAATTGCAACAATTAATACATGAAGAATTTCCGGAAGTAAAATTCGGTTATTTCAATCCTCCCATTGAGCGAATAAAAGGCAATTACGAAAAAGATTTTGCCCATTAATGAATGTATGAATCTCAAATGAGTAACAAAAAAGTTCTGGTAGGTTTTTCTGCTGCAATACTTGCAGTGGTATTGTGGTCTGGCAATTTTATTGTTGCAAGAGGATTGGCAAAATCAATTCCACCGGTACAATTAAGTTTACTACGATGGTGTACCGCCTCCATTCTTTTATTACCATTTGCATATACAAAAACCAAACAACAATGGAACCTCATTATTCAACATCGCCGTTATCTTTTGGGTACTGCATTTATTGGAATTAGTTTATTTAATACACTGCTTTATTTTGGTGGTCATTATACACAAGCCATCAATCTTGCCATCATCGGAACTTCGGCATCACCGGTTTTTTCTACTTTTTTAGCCGCTATTTTTTTAAAAGAAAAAATTGGTATAGCCAGAATAACGGGCATGCTTTTATGTTTATGGGGTGTATTATTTTTAATGACAAAAGGTAACTGGCAACATTTACAGTTGTTAAAATTTTCAACAGGCGATATTTGGGTTTTCTTAAGCGCACTTTTATTTGCAGTATATACCATTATGGTAAAGAAAAAACCTGCACCCCTTGATGCAACGGTATTTCTTTTCATAATAATAACAGCCGGAACCCTGCTACTAATTCCATTATTATGGATTCAACCATTTTTTTTGCAACAAAAAATGATATGGACTCCAAATACCATTTGGATAATTCTTTATTTGGGCTTAGGCGCATCTGTTCTGGCTTATTTAAGCTGGAATAAAGCGATACCCTTGTTGGGTGCGGCAAGAACGGCCTTATTGGGCAATTTAATTCCGGTACTAAGCACTGTTGAAGCCGTTATTTTTTTGGGGGAAGCCTTCAGTGACATTCACTTGATAAGCAGTATCATTATTATTGCAGGCTTAATTATTGCCAATTTACCAAGACTCAAAAAAGAAATTTAAATAAGCGTGAATGCACAACTGCTATTGATGAATTTTTAACAAATTTTCTCAATCATGGGCTAAACCTTTATGTACAAAAACAGTCTTTACAGGCACGTTTTCATTGCAAAAAAATTTATTATGCTTTATAAAAAAATATTCAATACTATTTTAATAGCTATTTTATTTGCTGCCTGTTCTACCCCTAAAACATATTTTACTGCTGCTATCCGCTCTCAATTAGCAGCTAATCATCAACCACTTGATAAAATTCAATTTTATAATGACAGGAATATTGTGTTAAGAAGAGATGTAAAAACCGGTGAAGCTAAAGTAAATGATGGTAAAGTAGTTTTGGAAAATGGCCGTAATGTAAATATTATTACATTAAAGAAAAATACGCCTGGTGTTTGTGTATTACAACGGAACAATATTGTAGGCATTGCATTTGAACAAGACAACAATAATTTTATCACTTTTGGCAAAACCAAACAGGCTCGGCCCAACGATCCCTATCGTATTTTAGCAAATGAATGGATCAATGAATATGGCGTAATTAATTATGATGGCCAACCATACCACATTGAGCCCGCAGGTACCGAAGCGAGTATTATGATTAAATCTAAAATTCTACGTAAACTCAATATTAGTCAACGCGAAATGAAAGGAAGAAAAGTAAATGATAATGATATGAGTAATCATACAGCAACTGAAAATAAATAAGCTGTGTAATTTCTTGCATTCTTATATAAACTACACCCTGAATGCAGTTTAACCTGCTATTTAAATTTGTTTTATTCCGACCAACTAACTTACCGGGAGGATTTCAGATGGCTCAAAAAAAACAACAAATCGGATATGATTTTATATCTGCAAGCTTTTGCTGCATTGCTTGAAGAAAAATTAACCGAGTATACCAATATTTCGGATGTATTGCAGGCATCAGCAAAACAAGCCTATTCCAATCTATTAAAAAAGATTGATTCAGGATAGATAATTTACTGTTATTTTGCTGCCACATTTTCACTTCATGGCAAAAGACAAAAAGCAGGCGGCATTGGGTTTTATTTTTATTACATTATTAATAGATGTTACCGGTTTTGGCATCATTATTCCCGTATTGCCCAAGCTCATTGAGCAACTTATTCATGGTAATTTAAGCCAGGCATCGAATTACGGTGGCTGGTTATTGTTTGTATATGCTGTGATGCAATTCATTTTTGCCCCCATTCTAGGCAATTTAAGTGACAGATATGGCAGGCGTCGTATTTTATTATTTTCTCTTTTTGGTTTTGGAATGGATTATTTGTTACAAGGCTTTGCACCCAATATATTCTGGTTATTTGTGGGCAGGTTTATTGCAGGCATAACCGGGGGTAGTTTTACCACAGCATCTGCTTATATTGCCGATATCAGTACTCCTGAAAAAAGAGCGCAAAACTTTGGAATGATTGGTGCAGCATTTGGCTTAGGTTTTATCATAGGACCTGTTTTAGGTGGTATTTTAGGTCATTACGGACCAAGAGTACCTTTTTTCGCAGCAGCTGTTCTGGCTTTTGTTAACTGGCTATATGGCTATTTTATTCTTCCTGAATCATTGCCTGCCGAAAACCGCCGAAAATTTGAATGGAAACGCGCCAATCCTTTGGGTTCACTGGTTCAATTAAAAAAATATCCGGTTATTTCCGGTTTGGTTTTCTCCATTACATTGTTGTACATTGCCGGCCATGCTGTACAAAGTTGCTGGAGCTATTATACTATGAGTAAGTTTGGCTGGGATGAACAAATGGTTGGCTATTCTCTCGGTTTCATCGGGTTAATTGTTGGCATTGTGCAGGGTGTTTTAATACGTTCCATTATACCCAGATTAGGTCAGGAGAAAAGCATATACATTGGATTAAGTTTATATGCAGTAGGTTTTCTTTTGTTTGCATTTGCCTCAACTACCTGGATGATGTTTGTATTTATGATACCCTATGCGCTGGGTGGTATAGCCGGCCCATCTATACAAGGTATCATCTCAAACCATGTTCCACCCAACGAGCAAGGCGAATTGCAGGGAGCATTAACCAGTTTAATGAGCGCCACTTCCATCATTGGCCCATTAATGATGACACACATCTTCGCTTATTTCACTTCCTCAAAAGCACCGGTGCATTTTCCGGGAGCAGCCATGTTATTGGGCGCCTTACTTACTTTTATCAGTACAGCGTTCGCTTATCGAACACTTAAAGCGGAAAAAACAGACCAATAAAATATTTGTGCTCTCACGGTAACAAATACATTTCTAAAATTTAGATAGAGCGACTCTTTCATTCACTGAAATTCACTTAAAATATTGCCCTCTGTAATTTACATTCTAAGTACTATATTTGCCCCTCAAAATTAAGTAGCAGTGGCAACAAAATTTACGAAAGAAACATACCTATACTGGTACGAATTAATGCAATTGATTCGCCAGTTTGAGTTGAAAGCAGAAGAAATGTATAAAATGGCCGGAAAAATCAGAGGTTTTTTTCATGCCTATGTAGGCCAAGAAGCTATTGCAGCCGGCTGTATGACAGCAACTACGCCCGATGATCCATTCATTACCGGATACAGAGACCATGGCTGGGCATTAGCAAAAGGAGTATCACCCAATGCCTGTATGGCGGAATTATATGGAAAAGCTACCGGTTGTTCTAAAGGAAAAGGTGGCAGTATGCACTTTTTTAGTGTTGAACATAAATTTTATGGCGGTCATGGCATTGTAGGTGCACAAATTGCTACCGGTGCAGGTCTAGCCTTTGCTGAACAATACCGTGGCACCAATAATGTTGCCTTATGTTTTTTTGGCGATGGTGCTGCCCGTCAGGGAATTTTACATGAAACATTTAATCTGGCTATGCTGTGGAAATTGCCTGTTATTTTTATTTGTGAAAACAACAACTATGCAATGGGCACTTCTGTTCAACGCACATCAAATGTTGTTGACATTTATAAATTAGCAGATAGTTATGATATGCCCGGCGATAAAGTAGATGGTATGATTCCGGAAGATGTACACGAAGCCGTAGCCCGTGCCGTAAAACGTGCCCGTGAAGGCGGTGGCCCTACTTTGTTAGAAATGAAAACATATCGATACAAAGGTCATTCTATTTCTGACCCCCAGAAATACCGTACCAAAGAAGAAGTAGATGAATACAAAAATCAGGACCCCATTCACAAGGTTTTACAAACCATCTTAACCAATAAATTTGCTACACAGGAAGAGATTGATGCCATTGATGCTAAAATTGCCCAGGTTGTTGAAGCCTCCGTACAATTTGCCGAAGAAAGTCCATTCCCCGATGATAGTGAAGTTTACAAAGATGTATATGCAAACGACAATTATGTTTTTGATATTGATTAATTAAAACAATAACACAATACAACTTAACACTTAAACCCACTATTGTAATGAGTGAACATACACACCAACACGTTGAAAAAGACCCATTATTAAAAGCTGAATATTTTTGGAATAAATATTCAAAACAAATTACCATTGCCGTTATTGCAATTATTGTTGTGGCGGGTGGATGGTATGGATACAATCAATACATTGTTAAACCCAAAGAAGAAAAAGCAGCAGAAGCTATTTATAAAGCACAGGAATATTTTGCTCAGGATTCTTCTAATCTGGTATTAAACGGTGACGGATTTAACAAAGGTGTTCTTTATATCATTAAAAACTATGATGGTACAAAATCAGCCAATTTAGCTAAATATTATGCAGGTATCAGTTACCTTAAATTAGGCAATTTTGCAAATGCTGTAAAATACCTGAAAGAATTTTCAACCGATGCCCTGCAAATTCAGATGTCTGCCTATGGCGCATTGGCTGATGCTGAAGCTGAATTAGGAAAAAATGATGATGCCATTCAAGATTATAAAAAAGCCGGAACCACTTTCCCTAAAGATGCGTTCTCCTCTTCTGAATACCTGTTCCGCGCAGGTTTATTAAGCGAAACATTAGGTAAAACGAAAGATGCCATTGAATTCTATAAAGAAATCAAATCAAAATACCCGCAAACCGATAAAGGCCTTCAGGCCGATAAATACATTTATAGATTAAGCATCGAAAAAAATGATTTAAGCGTAAAATAATGACTGCAAAAGGAAATACAACATTACATAAAGGCATCCCCGTAATAAAGGATGCCTTTGTATTATTGGTTAAAACCGAATGGAATGCACCTATTGTTGATGCATTGGAAAAAGGTTGTATCAAAATTTTAAAAGCCAATCATATTGGTTATAAAGTGATGACGGTACCTGGCGCCATTGAAATCCCATTTGCTATTCAACAACACTTCGACTTTACTGTTAATATACCCGATGCTTATATTGCATTGGGAACGGTAATAAGAGGCGATACACCACACTTCGATTATGTTTGCAAGTATGTAACCGAAGGTATATTACAACTGAATTTGAGTTTAGCAAAACCGGTAATTTTCGGTGTACTAACAGTTGAAAATGAACAACAGGCCAAAGAAAGAATTGGCGGAATACATGGCCACAAAGGAGAAGAAGCGGCCATTACAGCCATTAAAATGATTGATTTAAACAGAAAGATTCAGGCCCAGCAGTTTGAGTTTGATATAAAGTATTAGGAAATGAATGTGCAATTGTTTATACCATGTTTTATTGACCAGTTGTATCCGCAGGTTGGTTTCAATATGGTAAAAGTACTGCAAAAAGCAGGATGCACGGTTCATTACAATACCAACCAAACCTGTTGCGGCCAACCGGCTTTTAATGCCGGATTTTGGGGCGAATCAAAAGAAGTTTGTTCAAAATTTATCAAAGATTTTTCAGGAGATGAATTTGTTGTTGCACCCAGCGCCAGTTGTATAGGTTTTGTAAAAAATTACTATCCCAAACTATTTGAAAACACTTCTATGCACAACGAGGTAAAATCATTAACTGAAAAAGTGTATGAGTTTAGTGATTTTTTGGTAAATATTGTAAAGATAGAATCTTTTGGTGCCAGTTTTCCTGCAAAAGCAACGTATCACGACAGTTGTGCAGCCCTTCGGGAATGTGGATTGAAACAGGAACCCAGAAAATTATTGCAGCAGGTAGCCAGATTAGAATTGGTTGAAATGAAGGATGTAGAAACCTGTTGCGGATTTGGCGGAACCTTTGCCGTAAAATTTGAACCCATCAGCGCAGCTATGGGCGATCAAAAAATAAGCAATGCACTTGCTACAGAAGCTGAATACATTATTAGCACCGATATGAGTTGCCTAATGCACCTACAGGGCATAATTAACTATCAGCAAAAACCCATTCAGGTAATGCATTTGGCCGATGTGCTGGCAAGCGGTTGGTAAACTTAGTCAGTTAAAAAATGATATTATGCAATACTGGTTAGTAAAATCAGAACCTTTTAAATACAGTTGGGAACAATTTGAAAAAGATGGACAAACCTTTTGGGACGGCGTGCGTAATTATGGCGCCCGTAACAATTTAAAAGCCATGAAAAAAGGTGATTTAGTGCTTTGGTACCATAGTAATGAAGGCTTGGAAATTGTAGGAATTGCACAGGTAATTAAAGAATATTATCAGGACCCCACTACTGCTGAACCTGCATGGGTAGTGGTTGATTTGAAACCTTTTCAAAAACTTAAAAAACCGGTTTCACTTGCACAGGTAAAAGCAGATGAACGTTTAACAAATATGGATTTGGTTCGCTTGGGTAGACTTTCCGTTCAAACCGTAAAACCGGAAGAATGGAAGGTCATTATGCAATTAAGTGAAACCAAACTAAAAAAATAACGGTATCGCATTTACATTTATTCATAATGCTTAAACCTAATATTGTTGTACTAACCGGAGCCGGTGTTAGTGCCGAAAGTGGATTAAAAACCTTCAGAGATGCTGATGGGCTTTGGAATGGTTATGATATCAACGAAGTAGCCACACCACAGGGGTTTGCAAAAAATCCAGCGCTTGTGCTCAATTTTTATAACCAGCGAAGAAAAGATGTGGCCAATGCACAACCCAATGCTGCACACTATTTCCTTGCATCGTTGCAAGAACAATATTCCGTTCAGATTATTACGCAAAATATTGATGATTTACACGAACGAGCCGGAAGTAAAAATGTATTACACCTGCATGGCGAAATTTTTAAAATGCGTAGCATTGCCAACCCCTTCCTAACCTACCCCATTCATGGTGATATTCATTTGGGTGATCTTGCACCAGATGGAACACAACTCAGGCCATTTATTGTTTGGTTTAATGAAGAAGTACCCTTACTGGGAAAAGCGGCAGAATGGGTTGCCGCAGCAGATATATTGATCATTATTGGCACTTCCTTACAAGTATACCCGGCAGCAGGATTAATCAACTTTGTTTTGACCGGTACACCTATTGTAATTATTGATAAAAATATACCCCCTTTCCCTTCAAAAAAGAATATCATTACAATTGAGCAGCCTGCTACCAAAGGTGTTGAAAGTTTGCCGGCCGTACTTGAGGCGCTTAGCGATTCCTAAGTATGTTTTGCCAGGTTAAATTGTTAAAAACTGTTGGTAACAGTATACAAACATAAAATTGATTGTAACATTGCATATAACATCCGGCCGATATCAATTTTTTATTTGAACAATTCTGAAGAATACATTATCAATAATAACATTCTGATTATCTAAGGCATCATCCATGAAAAAAATCATTCTCAGCATCATACTGTTTGTATTTGTTACCGGAAATCTGCTTGCACAAAGAAAAGCAACAGCATCTTTACTGGAGTTAGAACACTTTATTCAGCAAAATAAACAATTGGTAACAGATACAACCAACCCATTTTTATCGATGTTAGAAAAAGGACGCATCCAATATTTTAAACCATTATACAAAGCTTTTGTACTAAAAAATGAATTAATTGACACGCATGGTTTACCGGCCTATAACGAAGATGTAGCGCAGGCTTTGGCATTTGCAGGTGATTATCAGTCAGCTTTGTATTATCAGGAACAAGCTTCTGAACCACTGCCCGACAGCTATATTAACACGGTTACAAAAAAGGTGGAAGCATTGAACAATCTTCAAATGGTTCCCGCCATTCCATTTATTTTAAAGCAAGCAGGAAATCGTTCCATTGTTTTAATAAATGAATCGCATAGCAAACCACAGCACAGAGCTTTTGCCATTGTGTTGTTAGAAGGATTGTATCAGCAGGGTTTTAGATACTTAGCTATGGAAACTTTAAATCCTTATAAAAATGCATCTTTAAAACAACTTACCGTACAAACAGGATATTATACTTCCGAGCCGGTTTGTGGTGAATTGGTGAGAAAAGCATTGCAAATGGGATTTACATTATTGCCTTATGAAGATGAGAATGCCAACCGGCTCAGCAACAATCAGCGTGATTCAATGCAGGCCGTTCATTTAGCTCAATTTATGAAAAAACATCCATCTGAAAAAATTGTCGTGTTGGCCGGGTATGAACACACAGCTCAATTGGCATGGGATCGTGAAAGTATTCCCATGGCAGTGTATTTGCGCTATTTATCCGGTATAAAACCTTTGAGTATTGACCAGACTGAAATGACCGAGGGTAGTAATTCTGATTATGGCCGCTTGTATTATGCTGCATTCGTTCATCAACACAATATTAAACAAACGGTAATTCCTTTGCGTAACAATATACCGGTACAATTGTTAGATTCGGGAGTGTATGATATGTATGTTGTACACCCACCTACCAAATACCAGGATGGCAGACCTGCCTGGTATAATTTTAATAACACCAGAAAAGAGATACCTGTTTCACCCGCATACAAAACACTCTTCTTTGTTCAGGCATTTTATAAAAACGAATGGGGCGAAAAAGAAGAGGGAATTTATATACCTGCAGACCAAACTTTTGTAAATGCAGAAAATGGTTTTTACTACCTGTATTTATATCCGGGAAAATACCAAATTGTATACCGCGATAAAGCCTACGCAATATTGGGTACCAAAGAAATTACAGTACAGTAGTGATAATTATCTAAAAAAGATATATCCAATAATAATGGCTGCTATAACACCAATAAAATCAGCCAGCATGCCGGCCCAAATTGCATAACGTACTTTTTTAATACCCACACTTCCAAAATACAGGGCTATTATGTAAAAAGTAGTATCTGCTGATCCCTGAAAGGTAGATGCCATTCTGCCCACAAAAGAATCAGCACCATGCGTTTGCATTACATCCAACATTAATCCACGTGCACCACTGCCGCTAAATGGCTTCATAATGGCAACGGGCAAAGCAGGTGTAAAATCGGCATTAATGCCCAATAATTGAATGCCGTGTGTTAACACATCTACCAAATAACCTAAGGCACCACTATCTCTAAATACCCGTATTGCAACCAACATACCAACTAAATATGGAATAATTTTCAACACCACATCAAATCCATTTTTTGCGCCATCAATAAAAGCATCAAATACATTTATTTTTTTCCATAAGCCTCCAATAATAATCAGTACAACAATCAGCATTAACAATAAATTACCCGATACCTTACTAAAAACGGCTTTATCGGGCGCAGATAATCCATTTACCCAAAACAATAATGCACCCATTATGGCCAGCAGGCAAGCCAGCCACGTTACCAAAACCATATCCCATTTTAGTTTTTGCCAAAACCCAACAATAATAATAGACGCCATTGTTGCAACAACTGTAGCCAATACACAAGGTATAAATACACTGGCCGGTTCATGCGAACCTGCCGCCAAACGATAGGTAAGAATAGATAAAGGAATAATGGTTAATCCGCTGGTATGCAGCACTAAAAACATAATTTGTGCATTGGTGGCTTTTTCTTTTACCGGGTTTAGCGTTTGCAAACTTTCCATTGCTTTTAACCCAAAAGGAGTTGCAGCATTATCTAACCCCAACATATTGGCAGAAAAATTCATCACCATCTCACCCATTGCCGGGTGCCCATCCGGCACTCCGGGAAATAAGCGCTTCATAAAAGGATTTAATATTTTCGATACAAATCGGATAGCACCTGCCCTTTCTGCAATATTCATCAATCCTAAAAAAAACACCATGGTTCCTGCCAGAGGAAATGCCACATCAATTACAGAACCTTTGGCAGTATCAAACATTCCATCCACCAATGTTTTAAAAATTTCGGTATCATGTAAAAAAATAAATCTATACAATGCAATTACAAATGCAATCAGAAAAAAAGCAATCCATACAATATTCAACGCCATTTTATAAAGGTTTTAATACAATCAATGAATGTAAAGCCTGATTTTACAGTTAAACTGTGCTATTATCCCAACTTTTTATCAAAATTTCAAATACTTGTTTAAAATAGGCTCTTCCAAATTTTCATTGAAAATAAGCATTCTGTAAATATGAATAAGACCTTACTTTTGCGGCTTAATAGAACAAATTACTTTGCTGTAATTAAACCTGTTCGGGAGCTAGTTACAGTTATACTAAAACAAAAAACAATGGCTTTACAAGCAGGAATTGTAGGATTACCCAACGTAGGAAAATCAACTTTATTTAATGCCGTTACCAACAGTGCCAAGGCGCAGGCCAGTAATTATAGGTTTTGCACCATTGAACCCAATGTAGGTTTGGTAGATGTACCCGATGAACGTTTACAACATTTGGCCGCTTTAGTAAATCCCAATAGAATTGTACCCACACAGGTAGAAATAGTAGATATTGCAGGTTTGGTAAAAGGTGCCAGTAAAGGAGAAGGCCTGGGCAATAAATTTTTAGGCAATATTCGCGAAGTAGATGCGATTATACACGTTATCCGTTGTTTTGAAGATGAAAATGTTTTGAGAGAAGAAGGCGCCATTAATCCTGTTTCAGATAAAGAAATTATAGATACAGAACTACAATTAAAAGATTTAGAAAGTGTAGAGAAAAAAATTCAGAAAACGGAAAAGTTGGCTCGTGTAGGTTCCGAAACCAAAGCGCAGGCAGAGTTAAAAACGCTTTTACAATGTAAAGCACATTTGGAACAAGGAAAAAGCATACGTTCATTACAACTTTCAAAAGAAGAAAAAACAGCTATTGATGATTTGTTTTTGCTAACCGACAAACCAGTTTTATATGTAGCAAATGTAGACGAGGCCAGTATGCATACCGGCAATAAATATTCTGATATTTTACTGAAAGCCGCCAATGAAGAGGGTGCTCAGATGATTATTATGAATAATGCCATTGAAGCAGATATTGCAGCGATGGAATCGGCAGATGACCGCCAATTATTTATGGAAGAATACCACATGAAAGAACCGGCGCTAAACCGATTAATTCAAAGTGTATATAAACTTTTGAATCTGGAAACTTATTTCACGGTTGGCGTTCAGGAAGTAAGAGCATGGACCATACATGTGGGCTGGAAAGCACCGCAAGCTGCCGGTGTTATACACAGTGATTTTGAAAAAGGCTTTATTAAAGCGGAAGTAATTGCTTATGAAGATTTCATAAAATATGGTAGTGAGGCCGCCTGCCGCGATAATGGCAAACTAAGAATTGAAGGAAAAGAATACATTGTTAAAGATGGCGATATTATGCACTTCAGGTTTAATGTTTAACGCTTAGAAATAGCATCAATTCAACTTCTAAATGCTTTCTTAAAATGTAAGTATTTGATGTGATGTTTTGTACATTTGATAAATGCAAGCAAATATTTCAATTTGGGAAAAAGAAAGTTTTTTTGCACCTCAGGATGTAATTATTGTGGGCGGTGGATTAATGGGTTTATGGACCGCCATTGCATTGATAGAAAATGCACGTACTTTACGCGTTACCATACTTGAAAAAAATATTACCCCACTAGGTGCTTCTACCCGAAATGCCGGTTTTGCCTGCTTTGGCAGCCCAACAGAATTACTGCATGATGCACAAAAACTGGGAGAATCGGCCATGTTAACTATTACAGAAAAACGATTTAGAGGGATAGAAAAAATCACACATTATATTCCTAAAAATCAAATTGAATACGATCCCTGTGGTGGTTATGAATGTATTACTAATGATCAATTAAAATTAGATACGATTGCAGATAGCATTGCCTATCTCAATAAATTACTGGCGCCCATTACAGGAACGAAACGCACATTCATTAGAAATGATGCTGCACTCTCCACTTTAGGCTTACAACATTTTGATGCGCTGATTCAAAATAAAATGGAGGCCGGATTACATAGCGGTAAATTAGTACAGGCATTACAAACAGAAGCAATAAGCTTGGGTGTACAAATATTAAGTGGTATTGAAGTAACTGAATGTTTGCAACACAACAATGGGGTACAGTTACATACCCGTCAAAATTTGGTATTTACCGCTGAAAAAGTGGTGTTATGTACTAATGCATTTTCAAATAACATTTTTACCGGGCAAACCATTCCCGTAACACCCGGAAAGGGTCAAATTATTCTCACGTCGCCCATCGAAAATTTGCCATTACACGGCACATTTCATTTTGATGCAGGTTTTTACTATTGGCGCAATTTGGGCAACCGTATTTTGCTGGGAGGTGCCAGAAACAAAGCGTTTGAAGAAGAAACCACTACCTCACTTACTACTTCTGCTACCATACAAACTGCATTGGAAGATTTTTTGAAAACACATTTGCACCCTTCCATTCATTATACCATTGAACAAAGATGGAGTGGTATTATGGGCTTTACCGACAGCCATTTACCCTACATTCATTTTATAGAACCCAATATTTTAGCTGCTATTGCCTGCAATGGTATGGGAGTTGCTTTAACACCCATCATTGCAGAAGAGGTTGCTGATAGGTTAATACAATGAAACTAATCCATTCAACATACTTTTCTATTCAAAAAACGAAACCATTACAATGAACATTTCAGAAAAAATTTTTTTTAAAAAAAATATTCGGTTGATGCGCCCAATCAGTATTGTATTGTTTAGTATTTTGCTGTTTTTTACAGCATGCCATAATAACAACGAGAAAGAAAATACCTATCCCACTACTCCTTCCATTCCATCGCTTTCTTATAAAATCATTAGCGTATTGCCGCATGATACTACTTCCTTTACCGAAGGATTAGAGTTTCACAAAGGCTATTTGTACGAAAGTACCGGCGACCCTGATTATGCAGGAAGAAGTAAATTGGCAAAAATAAATACTATAACAGGAATGGATGAACAAAAAATTATTTTAGCACCCGCCTATTTTGGAGAAGGCATTACATTATTGAATAGAAAAATTTATCAGCTTACTTATAAAGAACAAAAATGCTTTGTATATGACGCCGCTACTTTTAAAAAATTAAAAGAATTTACTTATCAGGGTGAAGGCTGGGGTATGACCAATGATGGAAAATATTTAATTATGGATAATGGCAGTAATGAGTTGATTTATCGCGATCCGGAAACTTTTAATATTGTAAAAACCGTGCCTGTTACCGGTGTCCCAAAAGATTATAACGGACATGATGTTTTCATTAATGAGTTGGAATATGTAGATGGTTTTATTTATGCCAATTTATATACCATGGATTTTGACCAATTGGTAAAAATTGATCCTGCAACCGGTAAGGTAATGGGTATTTTGAATTTAAACGGATTGTTGGAACGTTATGCCCCACCTGCCGAAACCTCAAAACGTGATGTAATGAATGGCATTGCATACAATAATACTAATAAAACATTTTATATAACAGGAAAATACTGGCCAAAATTATTTGCCATCCAAATTCAATAACATTATACTACGATCGAATTGGGATATTGCAGCTTTTTAAATATTTTTTTAAATCGGGTATCCCCATTTCTTTGAAATGAAAAATACTGGCGGCCAGCGCAGCATCTGCATGTGCATGGTTGAACACTGCTTCAAAATGTTGCATGGTGCCACCACCGCCACTGGCAATTACCGGTATAGGTAATGCAGTACTGAGCTGTTTGGTAATATCCAAAGCAAAACCTTTTTTAGTGCCGTCGTTATTCATAGAGGTTAATAAAATTTCGCCGGCACCGGCACTATATGCCTGCTGAGCCCATTCCATACAAAGCATTGCTGTTTTAGTGCGGCCGCCATTCAAATAAACATACCATTGTCCATCAGCCTCCTGCTTTGTATCAATTGCCAGCACCACAAACTGACTACCAAATTCATTGGCTAATTGTGTAATTAAATCAGGTTGTTTAAATGCAGCTGTATTTACTGAAACCTTATCAGCACCATTGTGCAGTAATATGGATGCATCATTAATAGAACTTACTCCACCGCCCACTGTAAATGGTATATTGATATGCTGTGCAATTCGGTTGGCTAATTCTTTAAACGTTTTGCGTTTTTCAACAGTTGCCGTAATGTCTAAAAAAACCAATTCATCAGCTCCCTGTTGTGCATAAAAAGCACCAAGCTCAACAGGATCACCGGCATCACGAATCTGCTCAAAATGAATTCCCTTTACGGTGCGGCCATCTTTAATATCTAAACAGGGAATAATACGTTTGGTTAAGCCGGATAATATGGGTTTATTTTTTGTTTCCATTACAATGATGCATTAAAATGAACCAAATCGTTCAATGATATTTTATTTTCATAAATAGCTTTACCTACAATGGCACCGCTGCAACCTATTGCTTTTAAATCAACCAAATCCTGCAATTGGCTGACACCACCACTGGCAATTAAGTGCAAATCAGGCAACGATTCAATCAGATTTGTATACAATTCAATGGAAGGACCTTCCATTCTGCCATCCTTACTTATATCGGTACAAAAAATTTGCTGTACACCCAAGGCAAGATAGGTGGCCATAAAATCTTTTACGGGTAGATCGGTGGTTTCCATCCATCCATGAATGGCAATACATCCGTTTTTTACATCTGCCCCCAATAAAAATTTAGTAACGTCAAATTGCTGTAACCATTCTACAAACAATTCCTTGTTCTTCACTGCTATACTTCCTACAGTAACCAATGCAGCTCCTGATTCTAAAACCACTTGTACATCGTGTGTGGATTTAACACCACCGCCAAAATCAATTATTAAACCGGTTTCGGTAGCTATGGTTTCCAGCACTTTCCAGTTGGAAACTTTACCCATTTTTGCACCATCCAAATCAACCAGATGTAATCGTTGAATACCGGAAGCTTCAAACATTTTGGCAACCTCTAAAGGGTTTTCATTATAAATTTTTTTCTGATCATAATCGCCTTCCGTTAATCGGACGCATTTTCCATCTATAATATCAATGGCGGGAATAATTTGCATAGAATAACTTTTATAATGCGATGAAATTTTTTAAAATCTTTTCTCCAATCTGTGCACTTTTTTCAGCATGAAACTGTACACCATAAAAATTATTTTTATGGATAGCTGAAGCATAAGGTTGTATGTAATTGGTTATAGCAATGGCATACTGATTATGTGGAACATAATAGCTGTGTACAAAATAACAATAACTTTCTTCAGGTACATCTCGCATAAGCGGTGATGATAAATGATAAATGGTATTCCATCCCACCTGTGGTATTTTAAGCATTGCACCACTTTCAAATTTTTTTACCGGTTCATCAAAAACCCCTAAACATGTTGTATTATTCTCTTCCGAATATTTACAAAGCAATTGCATACCCACACATATACCCAATACAGGTTGTTTCAATTTGGGAATTAGAAGATGCAAATTATTTTGCTGCAAACTTTTCATGGCACTGCTTGCCTCTCCTACTCCGGGGAAAATAATTTTATCTGCACTCAGTATGGTTGCATGATCATTAGAGAGTATGGTTTTAATACCAATTCTTTCCAGCGCATACCGCACACTTTGAATATTGCCTGCATTGTATTCTATAATTACAACTTTCATGAATGCTAACTATTTATGGTATAAAAAACAATTTTCACGCTCAAAAAAACTATTTGATAATGTTTTGTAAAAAGTTTTTTGTGCCGGTTTCAATATCAACTGAACTCGACAAAGCCTTAATATAAGCACTACCTATAATGGCGCCATTGCTGTACTTACAAGCAGCAGTAAATGTTGCATGGTCTTTTATGCCAAATCCAACCATAATTGGATTTTTTAAATGCATTTGCTGTAAGTTTTGCAAATATTTTTCTACTTCTGCAAAATTTTTATCATTTCCTGTGGTTGCAGATGAACTAACTGCATATAAAAATCCTGAACTTAATGCATCTAATTTTTTGATTCTTGTTTCAGAGGTTTCAGGGGTTATTAAAAAAATAAAATCTAAACCATATTTTTTTATCATGGCTCCGTACATGGTTTCAAATTCGTATTCCGGTAAATCGGGGAGAATTAATCCATCTACACCCACTTCCACAGCTTTTTGGCAAAAAGCTTCAAAGCCATATTGCAAAATCGGATTCATATAACCCATTAAAATAATGGGCACATGAATGGTGTTTCGGCAATCCTTCAATTGTTCAAATAATACCTGAATGGTCATGCCATTTTGAAGTGCAATACTGCTGCTTTCCTGAATAATAGGGCCATCTGCTAAAGGATCACTGTAAGGCATACCCAATTCAATTAAATCTGCACCGTGGTTTTGTAATGCCTGCATTACTGTTAAAGTACTATTTAATTCAGGATAGCCGGCCGTACAATACACATTGAGTACATTGTTTGATTTTTTTAAGAATACCTCTGTTATTCTACTCATATAGAAAAATATTTTTGCATGTATAATTTTACTGGATCGTTTGTGGGAAAAATCATAAAACCTAATTGCTGATACAATTTTTGTGCTCCGGTATTTAAATGCAATACTTCTAATGCTACTTTCTTTTTAAGCGCTGTTGCTTTAATACACTGTTGATTAATTAAGGTTGTACCAATTTTTTTATTCTGAAATAAGGGATGAATGTATAAACTACTGATGAAAATTTTTTCTGTATCTTCTGCAATTCCTATGGTACCAATGGATTGATTTTGCCATTCAATGATCTGTGTTTGTTCGGGAAGAAAATTATCCCGATGAAACTGCTGTTGAATGACTTCATCCCATCCCCATATTGCATGTACATAATCATACAGCACTGTTTTTTTTAATTCATAAAAGAAAGCACTGTCATTGATTGTTGCCTGCCTCAGATTCAATTGATGAACATCCATCCTTTTAATTCTTTAAAAAATTAAGCATTTATTTCCATTGCCTGCATGTAAGTAGATAAATCTTTATCCCCTCTCCCACTTAAACAAATCACAATAACATCGGTGGGTTTAAAATGCAATTGATGTAGTGCGGCAAAAGCATGTGCTGTTTCCAATGCGGGGATAATACCTTCCAATTTACTTACTTCAAATGCCGCTTTTAAAGCTTCTTCATCTGTTGCACTTAAAAATGTAGCTCTTCCGGTTTTAAATAAATGAGCATGTAAAGGACCTATTCCAGGATAATCTAATCCGGCTGAAATGCTATGTGGCTCTACCACTTGTCCGTCAATGGTTTGCATCACTAAACTTTTACTGCCATGCAAGATACCCGGTTTACCCAATTGTGTGGTAGCAGCACTCATGCCACTGTTAATACCATGCCCTGCAGCTTCTACAGCAATTAACTGTACAGCAGTATCTTCCAGAAAATGATAAAATGCACCCGCTGCATTACTGCCACCTCCTACACAGGCAATAACATGCGTTGGTAATTCGCTTCCGGTTTTTTCTTTTAACTGCCATCTTGTTTCTTCACTGATAATGCTTTGGAAACGAGCCACCATGTCAGGATAAGGATGCGGACCAACAACACTGCCAATTACATAATGGGTATCGTTTGGATGATTAATCCAATCGCGAATGGCTTCATTGGTTGCATCTTTTAATGTTTGGCTGCCACTGGTGGCCGGAACCACTTTTGCACCCAGCATTTGCATACGGGCAACGTTAGGGGCCTGACGTTCAATATCTTTTACACCCATATACACAATGCATTCCAACCCTTTTAAAGCACAAACAGTTGCTGTGGCAACACCATGCTGACCGGCGCCCGTTTCGGCAATAATTCGTTTTTTACCCAAACGTTGTGCCAATAAAACCTGCCCTATAGCATTGTTAATTTTATGAGCACCGGTATGGTTTAAATCTTCTCTCTTAAAATAGATATTTGTGTTGAATTGTGCACTGAGGCGTTCTGCTAAAAATAGCGGTGAGGGCCTTCCTACATAATCGTGTAGCAATTGGTTAAATTCTTCAACAAAAGTTTTTTCCTGCATAATTTCCAAATACCTGCTACGCAATTCTTCCACATTTCTGTGTAACATTTCCGGAATATATGCACCGCCAAACATCCCAAAATAACCATTGGCATCGGGATGAGTGAATGATTGATTTTGTTTTTTTTCAGCTATCATAAAAAAAATTTAGAATTAAATATTTGTAACACTGTTTACAAATTCCTGTACCAAAGCTAAGTTTTTTATACCCGGGGCTATTTCAAAACGGCTGTTAATGTCTACCGCAAACAAATCTTTTGCAACGGTATCCTGCATAAAAGCGGCTAAATGATGTACATCTTCAGGCTGAATTCCACCGCTTAAAAAAAATGGTTTTCGAATAGATAAGCCTTTGAGCATATTCCAATTAAATTTTTTGCCAGTACCCCCGTATCCAACACCTTCCGTATCGAATAAAAACATATCCACCACATCTTGATAATCTTTAATTTTCCAAAGAATATTATCCTGCTCGCTGATTCTAAATGCTTTAACCGTAGTAACATAGTTTGAAAGATTTTCGCAGGTACGCGGACTCTCATCGCCGTGCAATTGAACCAGATACAAACCACATTCATCTACCATTTTTAAAACGGTATCTTCTTTTTCATTCACAAAAACGCCCACTTTATTAATATTCCCTTTTATTTTTTTAATTGTATCGGTTGTATTGGTATTCAACACGTAGCGTGGGCTTTTGGGATAGAAAATAAAGCCACAAAAATGCACCCCCAGATCGTTCAATTGACGCACCTGATTCATATCTGTCATACCACAAACTTTTACCCGCATAATTCAGAGTTTAGCTGATGAACAAATTGTGTAAATGCAATTTCCGGAGATGCATGTTTCATAAAATTTTCTCCCATTAAAAATCCTTTAAAACCTACTAATTTTAATTGTTGAATACTTTCAATACTTGAAATACCACTCTCGGTAATTGCAATTTTATCATCAGGTATTTTGGCAATTAAATGGAGAGATGTTTGAATGTTTACTTCAAATGTTTTTAAATTTCTGTTGTTTACGCCCACTAAATCAACTTCATTACAAATATGTTGCAGCTCATCTGCTCCATGTATTTCTAATAACACTTCTAAGCCTAATTGTTTAGCAACGGTTGCCAATTCTTTTACCTGTTGTGGTGTTAAACAGGCAGCAATCAGCAAAATAACATCGGCACCAATGGCTTTGGCTTCATAAATCTGATAAGCATCTATCATAAAATCTTTTCTTAAAATAGGAACAGGTTGGATGCGTGCCTGTTGCAAATCTTTGAACGAGCCACCAAAAAAAGATGCATCTGTTAATACAGATATGCCGGCTGCATATTTTGCATAAGCACTTGTAACTGTTACTACATCGGCCGTAACATTGATGATTCCTTTTGAGGGCGATTTACGTTTAAACTCTGCTATTATACCACTTGTATTGCCTTTCTGTAAAATTGATTTCAATGAAATAGTATTGCGCCTGAAAAAAGGCATTTGCCGTAAATCATTAATAGATGTTTGCTGCTTTGCCAATGTAACCTCAGCTTGTTTTTTTGCTACAATTGTTTCTAAAATATTCATTGTAAATTTTATTATTGAACTAATAAAACCAGCGGTTGATGAAAGTTATGCTTGCAAACGAATGAGTTGCTGTAAAGTTTGATAGGCCTTACCACTTTCTAAACTCTCAATCGCTGCAAGATATGCATCATCATAACTGTTAAAAGCTTTTGTGGCATGAAGTGCCATTGCGGCATTGGATAGCACCACTGCATTTTGTGCCCAGGTGCCCTCTCCTTTCAAAATATTTAAAAATATTTTAGCTGCCTCTTCAACAGAGTTGCCGCCATAAATATCCTGCGGCTGTACCATTCTTTTACCCAAATTTTCAGGTGTTAAAATTTGTTCACCATTATTGGTAATTACTTTTGTATCGCCGGTTAAAGAAATTTCATCATAACCATCTAAAGAATGTATAATGGTAAACGATTTGTTGGTTTGTTGTAACAGATAATTGTAAATTCTGGCCATTTCTAAATTATAAACCCCTACTAATTGGTAGGCAGGAGAAGCAGGGTTGACCATGGGACCTAACATGTTAAAAAATGTTCTTACGCCAATGCTCTTCCGTAATGGGCCAACCACTTTTAAAGCCGGATGAAATAAAGGTGCATGCAGAAAACAAATATGAACGGTATCTAATTCTTTTTGCAAAGTGGCCACATCATTTTTAAAACGATAACCTAATTGCTCCATAACATTAGATGCGCCACTAATAGAAGTTGCACCATAATTGCCGTGTTTGGCAACTTTTTGGCCAGCACCTGCTGCAATAAAACAACTAATGGTAGAAATATTGAATGTATTTTTTTCATCGCCTCCGGTTCCTACAATATCCAATGTTTGATAATCTTCAAACGGAAGTTGCACACAAAGTTCCAGTAAAGCATCGCCAAAGCCCTGTAATTCTTCTATGGTGATAGTACGCATTAAATAAACCGTTACAAATGATGTAATTTCATATTCATTGTACATGCCTTTACTGATGTTCAATAATACTTCTTTTGCTTTTTCCCTGCTGAACGACTTGTATTCAAACAAGTATTGTAAAATCTTCTTCATATTGTATATTTTCAAAAAATAAGATCTGATTAAAAATCAAGGCAGTTAGTTCTATTGGTTTCATGAATGGATTAACCAATTACGGAGAATCTCCTCACCTAAAGGCGTTAGAATACTTTCCGGATGAAACTGAACACCTTGTATATCATATATTTTATGTTGCATAGCCATAATATTTCCTGCATCATCGGTTGCAGTTATCTCCAGCTCTTCCGGTAAGGTTGCCTTATTAATAATCCAACTATGATACCTGCCTGCTTCAATGGTGCGTGGCAAATTTTTAAACCAGCTATTCGGCTTTTGCGTAGCCTGATTGGCAATATGAACCTGCGTAGCTACACCATGAAACACTTTGGTTAAGTTGGTAAGTTTTGCGCCAAATGCTTCACCAATAGCCTGATGGCCTAAACATACTCCTAAAATTGATTTTGTTGCAGCATACTTTTGAATTAAGGGCAATAATAAACCTGCCTCCTCCGGTATGCCGGGACCCGGCGATAAAATGATTTTATCAAATTGTGCTATGGCATCCAATTCAATTTCATCATTTCTACATACGGTTACTTCCTGTTGCAATAGGAATGAAACCATGTGCACTAAATTATAGGTAAACGAATCGTAATTATCAAACACCAATAATTTAGTAGGCTTTATATCTCCTTTCTGCATGGTGCCGGAGCTGTGAAATGGTTGTGCAATTTCAGTATTCATCAATTCAAATAAATTTTAGTTAATGGATGTTGATGTTAGTGGCATATTCTACGGCTTTTTTCAATGCCCCAAGCTTGTTGTTTACTTCCAGTAATTCGCTTTCCGGATTACTTGCGGCAACAACGCCGGCACCTGCCTGATAAAACAGTGTATTGTTTTTACTTAAAAAGGTTCTAATCATAATGGCATGATTGCAACTGCCATCAAACCCTATAAAACCAAGTGCACCACCGTAGTAGCTACGAGATGTTGTTTCCAAACCATCAATTAACTCCATTGCTTTAAATTTTGGTGCACCGCTGAGGGTTCCTGCTGGAAAAGTTTTGGCCAGTAATATAAATGGATTTGCACCTTCGGCAATTTTTCCGGTTACTTCACTCACCAAATGAATAACATGACTGTAATAATGTATTTGACGAAAATGGCTTACCGTTACATCGGTACACAATCTGCTTAAATCATTTCGAGCCAAATCAACCAGCATTACATGTTCTGCATTTTCCTTGGCATCGAGTAATAATTTTTCGGCAGCAATGGCATCTACTGCATCATTCCCTGTTCGCTTAAAAGTTCCTGCAATGGGATGTACAACTGCTTTCCCATCTTTAATAATCAATTGTGCCTCGGGTGATGAACCCATTAATTTATAATCACCATAATCAAAGAAAAATAAATAGGGAGAAGGATTAATGCTGCGTAATGCCCGATATACATTAAACTCATCGCCAATAAAAGTTTGCTGAAACCTTCTGCTTAAAACAATTTGAAATACATCGCCTCTTAAACAATGCTGAATGCCGGATTTTACCATGGCAATATATGCTTCATCTGAAATGTTGGATGTTTCATTGCCTTTAACAGCAAATGGGAAAACCGGTATGTCTTTACTTTGAAGTAAACTTTCAACACGTTCTACTTCCGACTCAATACCTTGTATTTTATTTTCACACAAAAACAATTCATCATTGAAATGATTGATGATGATAATATATTGATAAAAACGATACCGCATTAATGGTATAGCGGGTTGGGTTGTGGCTTCTTTTTTAAATTTGATGGTATCAAAAAAAGGAATAGTATCATAGGACGTATATCCGAAAAAGCCCTGTGCACTTTTTACCGTTTTATTGTCAGCAGGTGCCACTTCAAATCTTTGCATAAAATTCCAAACCACCTCCTGAACCGATGTATTATTATTTAAAGGAATTTTTTCAGGTTGTTCGCCTGGCAACTTAAATTCTATTTGCTGATTAGATGAGATTTCAATACCCGCAAGTGCATTAATGCAAATAAAACTAAAACTATTTTCTGCAACATGATGATCGGTACTTTCCAATAAAATTGTATCTCTGAATTTATCTCTGAATCTTAAATAAATACCAACCGGTGTGTACACATCGGCTAGTAATTTTTTCACTTCTGTTGTTACCAAAATTTTTTTCATAAAAAAATATCTATTTTACATTAAAGCATTTCAATACTGTTTTCTCTGCATGATTCTATTACCTGATTTCAAAAAAAAACCCCAACACAATTGTCGGGGCTTGTATAAATGTACATATGCAATGTGCAAGGCATTATAATCCCCGAAAGAGATTTGAATGCCACCACCACATATTGTTGATTGTATTTTTCATTGCTTTGCGAAGATGATACAGAAATTTGAAACCAACAAAATTATTTTACAGCCATAATTGCAGACGCATATTTTGAATATAACCGTTTGCTTACCTGCATTGTATTACCAATGGGCTGATCCGGAAAATGGAGTTTATTTTCAACCCAGCCCGATTCAAATTCCATGAGTGCCTGATTGAACTTATCCTGATCAAAATTGGTATTATCCTGCATATTTTTTTCAACTGCATCAATAAACATTTTCCATCTTTCACGGTAATAGGTTTGCATTAATCCTGCCCAGGCTCTGTTAGCATAGTCGGTTAAATGTTTACCGGGCTCGCCCCAAACCGTTAAAATTCTTTTTGCATCTTGGGCATAATATTGTTTTTCCTGAGAAGTGGCCGCCATTTTTTCTGCATCTGCAATCCAGCTACCCAACAAAAAATTTTGATTGGTTGCCAGAAGTGTATCCATATCACTCAATAATGCTAACATTTGCTTGCCATACTGTTGAACGGCATCGGTATTGTGTTCGTTATAACTTTTGGTAAAACCATCACGAAGCACAGCAAAATAATTTCCGAGTACCTGCCGGCCGGTATTTACTACATCGTATAAATAAACCGGAGGTATATGTGCATCAACAGGTGCCTGCAATAATAAATGCCAGGCCTCTAATAAGTTTTTGTTATTATATTTAATTTGTGGATCAGTTGTCCAGGTATTATGTCCAGTAAAAGCCGGACGGGCATTGGTTAAAGTAGCACGCCCTAAACCGGCCATTTCAGCGTATGTAGTATGTAATAAAATATTCCAGGCTTTTTTTACAAATTCGTTGTTGGATCCATACCGGCTTTTAGCCCAGTTATTTACCCAATTGGCAACATTTACAGGGCCTGAGCTCCAGGCTTTGTCGAATACATATTGATACATGATGGGGTTAACACCAAACCCTTCTAAAGTTGAGCCCAAACCTTTCATATTTGCACCTCCCTTCTGAAAAGTATTTTCCATTCTTTCCTCTATTTCCTCAAGGTTGCCCGACATCATGGTATTGCCGCCAAAATTGCCAAGATAGCACCAGATATAGGGTTGGCCATAAAAGGCATCGGTAAATTTCCATATTTCGGTATTATCACAGTAATAATCTAACAATGTCATTTTACCTTGCGGAACAGCCGTTAAAAAGGCTTTAATACGTTCATCTGTCCATTGTTTACGCTGGTAATAAAAAATCCAGCTCATTTGTAACCACTCTGCTTTGGGATCGGTTTGCAGCATAGATTCATAGATGGTTTTGGCTACTGAAGCCAGATAATTAGGTTCCCAACTGGGAGGAGTTACTTCATTAAATGGATCGGCACCATAAATATGACTGGTGCCCAATAATTTGGTTTGTTCTTCTAAATAAGCTTTTTGTATGGGTTTAAATAAGGAATCAAATGGATCTAAAAAATAACTTTCATATTGTTTACTAAACTCGCCCCACTCACCCAATGAATGAATTTTTGCTTTAGGATAAATGGTGGCAAGTGCCTCAGGAACATGGCCTGCAAATGCAGGTAAAACAGGCTTCATACCCAATTCTTTTTCACGTTGCACAATTTTTTTCTGTAAGACTAATTGTGTGTTGATCCAATGCATGGGCAATGGCCCTTCCCATCTGTCAATATTGGCCATTCTGTGCCAGGGCAAATAGGCGGGGCCGGTAAAAAAACTTCTGATTTGTTGATCTGTTAACCCAAATTTTTTCCATACTTTATACCAAATGGCTTCCTGGCCGGTTATGGCCAAAGGCATATTAATGCCATTTAATGCCATCCAGTCAATAAACCATTGCCAATCTTGCCAACCCCACCAGGGCATGGTATAACCAAATGTGCAGTAATTTAGAAAAAAACGCTCATTACAACGAGCTTTTAGCCCAATGGCTTTATCTAAAACAGGCATTTTTTGCGGCACGGTTACCCCTTCATTTCTGTACCACGAAACATTGGCTAAGCAGGTATTTTTCAAGTAATAGTTTAACCCAGCGGCCATAGCATTGACGTTACTGCCTTTAACAATGAGTTGATTATTTTGCCAATTGATAAAAAAAGAATCAATGGCGCAATGTTCAATTTTTTGAAATTGTATAGCAGCGGCATATTGGGGTACTACTCGTTTAGCCAGTGCCTGTGCAGCAATTATATCAGGCGTGCTTTTGTTTTGCTGTGCATGTACCTGTAAAAAACAACAGATCAATAATAATGAGAACAACCGTTTCATATGTTTCCTTTTTAGAAGTGACTAAAAAATAACACCCAAACCTATAATGGTATGGCTGTGAAACACAAGCAGATGATTTTTTTTCAATAATGAAAAAAGCAGATGTATATTTTACAAGCCTTCTTTTTCCAACATTAAGTAAGCTTTAATAAATCCATCTAAATCGCCATCCATCACCGGCCCCACATTGCCCACTTCATAATTGGTGCGATGATCTTTAATCATTTTATAGGGATGAAATACATAACTCCTGATTTGACTTCCCCATTCAATTTTCTTTTTAGTTGCATTGGTAGCATTCGCTGCTTCTTGCCTTTTACGTAATTCCTCTTCATACAACCTGCTTTTCAGCATCTTCATGGACATTTCTCTATTTTCGCCCTGTGTACGTGCCTGCTGACATTCTACAATGATGCCTGAAGGTATATGCTTCAATCGCACAGCGGTTTCAACCTTATTTACATTTTGGCCACCTTTACCACCGCTTCGGTAAAATTCCCATTCTACATCGGCCGGGTTTACGGTTATTTCAATGGTATCATCAATTAACGGATACACAAATACCGATGCAAATGAAGTATGCCTTCTTGCATTGCTATCAAAGGGCGAAATTCTTACCAAGCGGTGCACACCACTTTCTGCTTTTAAAAAACCATAAGCAAATGTTCCGTCAAACTGCAAAGTAACACTCTTAATACCGGCTCCATCACCTTCCTGCAAATCCACCGCCGTTATTTTCCAGCCCTGCTTTTCGCCATACATAATATACATGCGCATCAGCATTTCTGCCCAATCCTGACTTTCAGTACCACCTGCACCAGGATTAATTTGCATCATAGCAGGCAATTCATCTTCCGGTTTATTTAATGTGCTTTTAAATTCAGCATCTTCAATAACGGAAAGTGCATGTTCATAAGCTGCTTTAGTTTCTTCGTCCGTAGCATCCCCGGCCTTCCAAAATTCAAACAGCACTGCAAAATCTTCAACAGCGGTATCTACCTGTTTAAATATATTTATCCAGTATTCATGAATCTTAATAGATTTCATGATGGCTGTTGCCCGCTGATTATCATCCCAAAATCCGGGAGAAAGTGATAACTGTCGATCGGTTTCTAATTTTTGCAAACGATTATCCACGTCAAAGAAACCTCCTCAGGACAAGCACTCTGTCCCTCATATTCTTAATTTGTTCCTGTGTCATATACTTACAAAAATAAGGAATTGAAAAGTTTTGGCAGTAACGAAATAGGAATGAATGATAAGGAGTATTGTATTTCCTTACATTGTTTGATTTTATTCGAATTTTAATTATCCCGCACGGAGCTTATTCATTGAATATTTTTATCTTTAATTTCTTGAAATGTGCAACCATTGATACAATATCTAAATGCCCTGCTGTGTAGTAATTGATTATTCAAATCATTAAAAAAGACACCTTGAAAAAGTTACTGATTTATTGTTTACCATTGATAATGATATCCTGTTCTAATCATTCATCAGACTCTCAGGCAATGCAGGCAAAAATTGACAGTCTTCAAAAGCAAGTGAATAAAAGTTACAAACCGGGGTTGGGTGAATTTATGTCGGCCATTCAGGTACATCACGCCAAATTATGGTTTGCCGGCACCAATCAAAACTGGGAATTAGCCAATTTTGAAATTCATGAAATAATGGAAGCCATAGATGATATTCAGCAATATTGCACAGACAGGCAGGAATCGAAAGAAGTGGTGATGTTACAACCTGCAATAGATAGTTTAAATAAAACCATTGCGTCAAAAAACAAATTGGCTTTTAAAAGCAGTTTTATTTTTTTAACACAAACCTGCAATAATTGTCATAAAGAAGTACATTACAATTTTAATGAAGTGGTTATTCCTACCACGCCACCCTTTAGCAATCAGTTATTCACCATGCCTAAACCATAAAAAGCTACAAACCTCATAAGCCGGATTCTGTTTCTACACTATCATTTATCTGCGATAAACATTACTGTTTACCTGTTGCTGCCTACCCTGAGCCTTGAACGAGCAGCTCTCAAAACGGCTCTATATGTGGCATTGCAGCACCCAAGGTTTACCCGTTGCTACCGTTACCGATAACAACCGTGAGCTCTTACCTCACATTTTCACCTTTACCCCGTCAATGCAGGGCAGTTATTTTCTGTGGCACTTTCTCTCACCAATTGGTGGCCGGCTGTTCACCGGTGGGTTGCTCTGTGCTGTCCGGACTTTCCTCCCTGTTAAAACAAGGCGATAGCGCGGGTTTGTAGCCAACTGTAAAGTTATTGTAAATTATTTTGTAAGAAAGCTAAACTTAATGCCCATGCTTCTTTTGCCGCTTTTGGATGATAACTTGCCCGTTCATTACAATGAAATCCGTGATCGGCATAAGAAAAAATAACTTTCGCATAATCTTTATTGGCGGTTATTAAGGCCTGCTCCACTTCGTTTCTATGTGCTTCTGTAATATGCTGATCTTTACCACCATAAAAAAAGAGTTGTGGCCCATGTAGCTCATTTACTCTATTGGCAAGTCATGCATGCCACCGCCATAAAAAGAAATGCCTGCTGACAATGGTGCAACCATATTGGCCAATAATGCAACTCTACCACCGAGACAAAAGCCTATGGATGCAATTTTATTGATTTGAACATTTTGTTCATTTTGTAACCAATGGTAGGCAGCTAGAATATCGACCGATAATTGTTCGGTGGTTAAAGCCTGAAAATGCGGTGCAATAACACTAAAATCATCATAGCCGGTTGCAAAACCAGGTGCGGTTCTATGGTATAATTCCGGAGCAATTACCACATAACCTTCATTAGCCAATCGTTGTGCTACATCTTTAATATGATGGTTTACACCAAATGCTTCCTGAAACAATAGTATACCGGGTAAACTTTTATTGGTTTCAGGATGTGCAATAAATGCATTCATTTGTGATCCATCGCTAACAGGCAATATAATGGTGTCTGTATACATGTTTCTTAATTTAATATTGAAAATAAATTTCTGTTGCACCATAACCATAACGCGGATGGTATTGATTTACAAAAGTTTTTACTTCTTTTCTTGTTTTTAAAATAGCATGAATTTCATCGCGTAATTTCCCACTGCCAACACCATGTATAACAATGAGTGAAGGTTGCCTGTGGGCAATTGCCAAATCATACCATTTTTCAAATTCTTTTAGTTGATACATTAAAATATCAAAATTGTTCATATCCTTCCAATTATCTAACAACTTTTCCATGTGCAAGTCAACCTCTGAACGTGGAGCTGCCAAATGCTCTTTTATTTTTTTGGCTTCATATATTTTGTAGCCTTGCGCTGCAAGCCCGGTTAATTCAAATTTTTCAGCTTCCGGTGCATTATCAGGATATGTTTCAAATAACAAATATTCAATTACAGATTGATTTTTACTTTTCAATTCTTCTATTTTCAAAAACAATTGTTTTGATTTTATTTTGATTGCAGTTTCAAAATGAGGAGCTTTATTTTTTTGCGGATTGTGTAAACTAAAAGTAAAATGAAAAGATGGCGCATCATTTACTGAAGCAAAATCAATGTCGTGCAGATAAAAATCATGAAAAGGCAATATAGAATTATTTAATTCGAAGGATGCTGTACCAAAAAAGTGTTGGCTATACTCAAATTGGTAAGCCACTGCTGTTCTGTTGCGTAAATAAATTTTAAATTTTTCAACTACCTCATCATTAAACTCATCAAATATAAATACGGGTAACAATGACAGCCATACACCATCAGCAACTTTTGCTTTATTGGGTATAGGTTTTTCTTTTGGAATTTGATCAATATATTTTTTGGGCACTTCTTTGGGAGCAGCCTGCTCTTTTTTTTGCTTACTGAACCGATAAAAATAAGGAAAATCAATCTGATCCATATATGCCGGAAATTGAACCCCACGCACCTCTACCAGCACCATTTTATCATTAATAATTTCTACCACCTTGCCCGATTCATGGTTATGCAGAATGATAATCTCATCACCTACCTGATATTTCATTTATATAATTTAAAAGTGAATGGAAAAAGCATTTCGCATTTAGTTGATGCAAAATATTGTTCAATGTTATTTTAACTATTGTTAACACACTGTAAACACAGTTTGCAAATTTACAAATTCTATGTTGCAAGGTTTTGATAAAAAAACCGCCTCGTGTTAAGAAAGCGGTTTCAAATACTTTTGTTGAAGGTAAAATTAATTCAGGCTTCTAAAATCAACCGGAACCAATTTACTGACACCGGGTTCCTGCATGGTTACACCATAAATTACATCCACCGCACTCATAGTTTGTTTATTATGGGTAATTAAAATGAATTGAGAGTTTTCACTAAACTTTTTAATCATTTGCGTAAACTTGGTAACGTTGGCATCATCTAGTGGTGCATCTACTTCATCCATAATACAAAATGGTGCTGGCTTAATCAAATAAATGGCAAACAGCAAAGCTGTTGCGGTTAAGGTTTTCTCACCACCGCTCAACTGGGTAATGGAGGATGGACGTTTCCCTTTGGGTTTAGCCATAATTTCAATACCGGTTTCAGCTAAATTTTCTGGATTTTCCAATACCATATCACAGGTATCTTCTTCTGAAAACAGTGCTTTAAATACTTTTTGAAAGTTATCGCGAACCTTATTAAAAGTATCTAAAAATTGTTGATTGGCGGTAGCCTCTACCTCCTGAATGGTTTGTAATAAACTTTCTTTTGCCTGAACCAGGTCATTTTTTTGTTCTACAATAAACTCATATCGTTTTTTCATTTCCTGATACGCTTCAATTGCTGTGGGATTGACTTCACCAATGTTTTCCATCCGCTTCCGCATCTTGTCGCTGGTGGCCTGTAACTCTTCCAGCGGCATTTCTGTGGTACGGGATTGCTCTAAAATTTCTTCCAGCGAAATTTTAAATTCCACATTCAATCTTTCCTTCATGCCTGCCAATTGCAACTTCAATTCATTCAATTTATCTTTTATTTCAGCCAGCAGATGTTCTGCCATTTCACGTTGCTTATTTTTCTGGCGTACATCATTTTCTTTTTCCTGCAATATATTGCGCAAATTGTAATAGGCCTGATCTGCCTCATTCAATTGCTTTTCTTCTGTTTCCTTTTGCTTCATTAGCAGTATTAGCTCTTCTTCAATGATTTCAACTGCCAGTTTCCCATCTTCAATTTGTGTAGCGGCTTCTGCCAATTGCCGGGTATTATTTTCTATTTGCTTTTGCAGATCGTTCAACTGATTTTTTTTGAACTGCAATTCCTGTTGAATGGCATTGATTTTACTTTGCTGACGGGTAAGCTGCAGATTAAATTCATTGAACTGAATATTAGTAAGATTATAATCCTGCTCTGCCAACTGATAGTCCTGTTCAATCATGGCCATTTCATTGCCCAACGTTTTCAACTGTTCATTCAGTTGCGTAAGGGTTTGCCTGGTTTCAGCAATGCTATCCTGCTCATCCTGCATACGTTGTTCAATTTCTTCTATCCGTAGCTGGGTTTGTTGCTGAGAAGCAGTGATGTTTTCAATTTTATTTTTAGCAGCAAAAACCTGATTAATTAACTGATTAATTTCATTTTCAGTGGCACGTATGGTTTGTTCTTTCAACTGTTCATTAAACCCCACAACTTTTTGATGGTTGTGCTGAATATCTGCTTTCAGTAAATTTACAACTGCTTCCTGCTCCTGAATTTTTTCTTCTAATTTTTCCAAATTTTTTGCACGCCCAATTTTCTTTCCTTCAAACAAGCCAACGCTACCGCCGGTTAACGTGTATTTACCCTTTACAATTTTGCCCGATTTTTCCAAAATAATGGCATCAGAAAATATATCCTGTTCCATTAGAACTTCTGATTCAGCAATAAATACATGGCCAAGTAAATAAGCAGCTAATGGCCGGTATTGATCATCTACTTCAATAATGTCCATGGCCGCAATGGTTTGTGCAGGCTGTGCTATGCCGGTAGAATAATGTTGAAATTTATCCAACATAAAAAAGTTGGCTTTCCCTTTTTGGTGTTTATCTAATAAACGTACTGCCTGCAAACCTTCTTCTAAATTATTTACCACAAAATAATTGAGATAAGGCTCCAACACATTTTCTACTGCGGCCCGATAAGCTTCTTTTACATAAATAATGTCTGATAAAATGGGGGCCTGATTATCCCATTCCGGATTTTTATGCAAAAATTTAATGCTTTCAGGGTAACCTTCCATTGAATCGATTAAACTCTTTAAAAGGTTGTATTCATTTTTGCGTGCATCTAACTTGCGGCTTTCATCTGCTAACTGATTGCGTAAAACTTCCAGCTCTTGTTGTGTTTCCAGAATTTGCTGTTTGGTTTTTTCATGTTGTTCCTGCATTTGTTGCAAATGTGTACGCTTTTCAGCCAGGGTTTGTTCTTTTTGGGTTAACGCAATGGTTAATTGTTGCAATTGTGCTTCCCTATTTTTTTGTTCGGTAGTTAATTGCATTTGCGAACGCTGCAAATTTTGTATAGAAGTATCGGCAATGGCTACTTTTTTTTCTGCGTCAAACTGTGACCGTTGTAATTGCTGATATTGCTGGCGTAGTTGATCAACGCCGGCTCTTTTTTCATCAAATATTTGCCTTTTCAGTTCCACCTCATATTTTAGGTTTTCTAAATTGGCATGCATATCTGCCAACTTATTTTCTTCATCCTTTATTTGTACTTTACTGAAAGCAAGAGATTCATCAATTCCTTTTAACTGGCCTTCCGCATTTTGAAGAAAATGCTTCAAATTGGTTTCTTTTTCTTTTAAAAAAACTAATTTTTGTGAGGCGAGATTTTTATCATTTTCTTTGGTACGCAACTGTTGCACCAGTTCATTAAACTGGTATTGCATGCTTTGCAATGCCCTTTCTTTTTCTATAAACCCAATTTTTTCCTGCTCTAATACTGCTTCCTGATTGGCTATTTCAGCCTCTAAGCGTATTTTTTTATCGGTTTCAAGTTCCTGCTGTTCCTGTAAATTTTTATAGGTTAAATTAAATCCTTCCAGCGAAGCCTTGGCCAATTCAACGGCTATGATTTTATATTCTTTTTTTATTTCATAGTATTTTTCAGCTTTTTTAGCCTGGCTTTCTAAGGATTTTAGCTGGTTATGAATTTCAAAAAGTAAATCTTCAATTCTGGCTAAATCCTGTTCGGTAGCATCTAATTTTGATTTTGCTTCTTTTTTTCTGGTTTTATAAATGGTAATACCGGCCGCTTGTTCCAACATTCTTCTGCGGCTGTTATCTTTGTCTTTAATAATATCATCTACCATTCCTAGTTCAATAATAGCATAACTGTCATTACTAACACCGGTATCTAAAAACAGATTATGAATGTCTTTTAAACGGCATGCTACGTCGTTTAAACGGTATTCACTATCTCCATTTTTATAAAACCTTCTGGTAACGGTAACGGTGCTAAATTCGGTAGGTAATAAATTTCTGGTATTTTCGAAAGTGAGGCTTACTTCAGCCAAACCGCTGGGGCTGCGGGTTTTAGAGCCATTGAACACCAATGCATCCAGATTTTCACTACGCAATGAGGAAATTTTCTGTTCACCAATTACCCAACGGATACTATCAATAATATTGCTTTTACCACAACCATTGGGCCCGATAATGCCGGTAATTCCTTCATCGAAATTAACGATGGTTTTATCGGCAAAACTTTTGAAACCTTTTATTTCTAATGACTTTAATCGCACAGTTCTACAGTTTTTTAGTACCTGCGAACATAGCTAAAAACCTTTAAAATTGTATGCTTTGGAATATTTTGTGGAGAACTGGGGTTAAAATGAGGAAAAATAAAAAGATATGCTTCTAAAATGCAGTTCTGTAACAGATTTTGCACAAAAAAACCTTACTTTTTGCGTTGAATGCTCGAAGTAAGGTTAAAGCTATTTTAGTATAATGTTCTATTTTACCACTTGTCAACTTCTTCTGTACCGGTATTATTTACCTCAGATATTGTTGTTTCAACTGAAGTAGTTGCTATTTCAATAGGGGCAACTTGTTCTTCTTCTACAACTGAAACAACAACATTTTGTTCTGCCGGTTCATATCCTTCTGATTCGGAATATTCGTGATTAAAAGCATCAAAATCAAAATCGGGCATTAAATCTGTTTTAACAAAATCAACCGCTTCGCCCAATGCTTTAATAAATTTGTTAAAGTCTTCTTTATACAAGAATATTTTATGCCTGTCGTAGCCATTATCATCAAACCTTTTTCTGCTTTCGGTAATCGTTAAATAATAATCGTTGCCTTTTGTAGCTCTTACATCAAAAAAATAGGTTCTTCTTTTTCCGGCCCTGATACGTTTACTATAAACGCTTTCCATTTTTTTTTCGTTATTCTCGTACGCCACAGTTGTAAAGATTTTGGTTACTGAATTATTTGTGCTTGGCAAATATAGTATTGTTTATGAATTACCAAAACTTTATACCTGAAAGCTTTTTTAAGCTTCAAAAGCAGTTGCATTTTTTTCCAATACCTGTATGCGGTACAATTCTGCGTAATAACCATTTAATTGCATTAGGCTTTCATGGGTGCCTTCTTCGGTAATTTCACCATCTTCTAACACTACAATTTTATCGAATCTGAATGTTGAGAAAATACGATGGGTAATAATAATGCCGGTTTTATCTTTTAAAAAATTATACAGATTGGTTACAATTTCGTTTTCGGTTTTTGCATCAACGGCACTTAAACAGTCGTCAAATACAATTACTTCGGGCTGTTTTATTAAGGCTCTGGCAATGGATATTCGTTGCTTTTGGCCACCGCTTAAAGTAACACCCCGCTCTCCTACCAGTGTTTCATAATGTTTATCAAAACTCATAATTTCATTGTGTATGCTGGCGTTTTTTGCTGCCTGCTCAACCTGGGCTTTATCAACAGGCCATTGCTGACCGAATGCAATATTATTGGCAATGGTATCACTAAACAGAAATACATCCTGCGGAATATAACTGATTTCTTTTCTAAGAATTCTCAGTGGAATATTCTGAATATCGTGCCCACCAATGGTAATATTGCCTTTATCGGGGTTATAAAAATGCAATAATAATTGTGCAACGGTTGATTTACCGCTACCGGTTCGTCCCAGTAACAATACTTTTTGGCCGGCCTGTACGGTTAAATTAAAATTAGATAATGCCTGTATGCCTGTGTTGGGATATGTAAAACTGATTTGATTGAAATGAATATCACCCGAAACATGCACCGGTTTTAAATTCGGTTTATCTTGTATTTCCGGTGTAGTGTTTAAAAACTCATTGATTCTTTTTTGTGAAGCAGCAGCCCGTTGAATCATACTGGCCGTCCAGCCAATTGCACTTACCGGAAACGTAAGCATGTTAATATAAATTACAAACTCTAAAATGGTTCCTGCACTTACATTATATTGTTGATGAATGAGATACCATCCGCCAATGGCAATGGTTAATAAAGTACTGATGCCAATTAACAGTGTCATGGATGGGAAATAGATGGCTTCTACCTTCGCCAGTCCAATGGCATTTTTTTTGTATTCCTCGCTGTTTTTATCAAAAAAATGCAACATCGATTTTTCCTGAACAAATGATTTAATAACCCGAATACCGGAATACGATTCCTGCGCAGCGGTAGTTAAATCGGATAATAGTGCCTGAATTTTTTCGCTTTTCCGGTTAATGATGGTATTTACATAATAAATGGTAATAGCCAAAATGGGCAATGGCGATAATACATACAATGTTAAATGCCAATTGGTTTGAAACATAAAGAACAGGCAGAAACCAATGGTAGCGGCCAAATTAATAAAATACATCACTGCCGGGCCGGCATACATTCTTACCCTGCTTACATCTTCAGTAATACGGTTCATTAAATCGCCGGTACTATGCGTTTTATAAAAAGCAGCGTCTAATTGCTGATAATGGGTAAATATTTCATTTTTTTGATCAAACTCTATATGGCGGCTCATTACTATAATGGTTTGCCGCATTAAAAACATAAAGAAACCACCTATTAATGCCAGTAAAAACAAAACCACTGCACTGATGAAGATATTGGTTGAAAAACTGTTGTTTTCTGCCTGAATAACTTTAATAAAATGTTGCACCAAAAAATCGTAATTGGCAATCCGTTTATTTTCATGTATAGTATTAGCTGCAATTTGTTGTTGAATCAGATGCTCAGCCTGATCTACCACATAACCGGAAACCTGAGGAGCCAGGATTCGAAAATAGTTAGACAGAATAATGAAAAGTATACCTAACAGAAATCTGGTTTTATATTTCCAGAAATATTTATTTATTACGGATAATTGTTTCATGAACCGCAAAGATAAGAAAAGCGGTTTGTACCAATTTTTTCTGTGGAACCTCTTTTTTAAGTGGATTGTATGTAACTGTGCAGTTGTTCGATGGTTTCTTTTTGATCGTGAATGGTTTCATAAATTACATCATTAATAGAAACAATACCACATAAACTATCTATTTGATCGAACACCGGCAAATAGCGGATATTGTTATCACTCATGATGTGCATACAACTTTCAATAGAAGTTTCGGGGGTAATATGCGGCAATCCTGTACTCATAATTTCTGCAACGGTGGTTTGTTCAGAATGTTTACCGGCTAAAATTACTTTACGGGCATAATCACGTTCGGTAAGTAAGCCAATGTATGGTTTTTGTTCATTTTGAACTACTACAGAGCCAATGTTTTTGTCGGCCATTAATTTTAAAGCATCAAAAACCAATGTGTTAGCAGGTACGCCTATCACAGCAGTACCTTTTCTGTTTAAAATATCTTTTACTTTTTTCATATTTAGAAGCAGTTTAGCAGTTACAAAAGCCAATGGAAAATACAATTTAAAAAGGATATTGCAAAATAAGAAGCAGATAAAGTATAATTTTTTTGGAAGATAAACAGCCGCACCTTTATTTTGCACCCGGAGAGATGGCAGAGCGGTTTAATGCGGCGGTCTTGAAAACCGTTGACTGTAACAGGTCCGGGGGTTCGAATCCCTCTCTCTCCGCTCTCAATAAAAAAACTCCTGAAAATTCAGGAGTTTTTTTATGATATATATTCAAGCAAATGCTAACCATTACTACCTAACACCAACAAGGGTAAAACATTTATTTATTGCTGTTTTTTTTATTATGATGGGTAATATACCTGGTGGTTTCATAAATAGCCTGCATCCATAACTGCATATCTTTTTGAATAGAATCAGTTAGGGCATTTTTAGGAACCGGGGCATTATTTTCCATTGAAAATATTTTTATTTTATCGGGCTTGCCAATTGGCTGAGTTACAAAATATTGGTGTTTCAATAATCCTAATTGTTGTTGTTCTCCTTCAAAAATAAATGCCATGTTTTGGGTAGTATCTTTTACATGCAATATGTCTCTGCCCATTCCGGTATTGGTGTAGGGTATGTTGGCAATGCCTGCTAATACAGGCAATACATCTACCTGCGAAGCCAGCATGGTGTGTTTGGCAGGCTTTACCAGTTTGGGGCCATAAATAATGAAAGGTACATGGTTTTTGGTAAGCCCTTCAGCTGTATAAGCTTTGGGAAATAAGGCTTCCGCATTCCCTACTAAACCATGGTCGCCAATAAATGCAATAATAGTGTTATTAAAATAGGGCTCTTTTTGTATGGTTTCAATAAAATGTTGCACATTAAAATCAAAATACCGAAATGCGTTTAACTCTTCATTCGATGTAAAGCTATATTTCAATAAAGTATCATTGGGTACCATTACTTTTTTAAAAGTATTCAAATCTTCGGCAGCAATTGAATAAGGCCTGTGGTTATCGGCCGTTTGTATTACGGCAAAAAATGGGCGATTCTGTTTTGCCAGCACTTTATTGGCTTCTGTAAATAAATTATGATCGCTAATACCCCAAACATCTAACCGTGGTGCGGTATAATCTTTCTCTTCATAAATATGCAAACTATCTATATTATTTTCCAACAAGCCTTTTATATTGGCCCAACTGGTACTGCCACCAATAAAATAATAATGGCCGTAATTTTTAAATGAATTAATGATGGTTTGTTGATCAACAATTTGCGGATTACGACTGGCCGTTTTATTTTGTTCAACATCGGTTAATCCGGTAATAGTGGTCCAAACACCACGTGCCGTTCCGAAACCAGGTGTAAACATATGATCAAAGAAAATACTTTTGGTTGCTAATTGATCAATAAAGGGCGTACTGTTTAACGGGTTGCCAAACAACGAACTTTTATAAGCACTAAAACTTTCTGAAATAACTAAAATAATATTGGGATATGTGGTTGCAGACAAACTGGAATCGGGTACAATATGCCTGGTATAATTTAAATGATTGGCATCCGGATGGGTGATGCCTAAATAGTTGGCCATTAAAGGATAATATTTCTTTGCCTTTTCCACATCATAAGTAGATTGCCGAAAAGCCAGCGTACTGAAAAAACTTTGAAATGGATTTAAAGCGGCCTGCGCATTAAAATCGCTGTTCAACGAAAATGCATCACTCCAACGCAGTGGAAACTGATCAAATTTCCCAAAAATTCCAAAGCCAAATAGTAGAAAATACAGGATGGAAAATAAACCTCTCCGTTTTCTGTAAGGCTCCTGCATATCAGCAGACTGTGCAATGAGCCTATGAGTATATTTTACCAAAAAAAAACTGAGCCAGATAAAAAGAATCATTCCCAATAAAACCCAAATAACATGATAGGTTTCCCACAACATGCCGAGTGAAATGCGTGTATTATGTAAAAAATCGAGTGCCTGTGCATTTAAGCGCACATCTAAATAAGCAAAATGTCCATAATCAAATGCATAAAACAAGGTAAACAGCACAATAGCTACGAACCATAAAATATAGGCAACTGTTTTCCCCAATTTTTTTCGGAAAGGATGCAAGGGCTTAATGGCACCCAATATTAACATCAGTATGGCCATAATACCTACATCCCTGGCATCAAACCGAAAACCCATCCACAATACAGACAAAAAAGATTTCCATGAAAAAGCACCTGTATTGAATAAGCAGAAAGTAAAAATTCGGGCAATACTCATCAGCAGGAAGAAAGTAGCAGACAATATGAGTATCCAGCGCTGCAGGCGCGACAGTAGATTTTTTTGCATAGTAAGAGGCGTACAGTTAAAAAAAGAAAAACAAGCTGTAAAAATAATGTATTTCAATAAAAGCGAAGGTTATGATTGAACGCAATGGACAAATTGCAGGTTTAACGAACCCTGCCGGCGCCACGGTAGGCTCTTTTCCAATAAGGATCATTCAAATCGCTGATGGTAACACCACTGCTTGTAGAAGCATTGGCAAATTTTTGATTGGCTATATAAACACCTACATGTGAAATGGCCCTGCTTCTTCTACCACCGGTATGAAAAAATACCAAATCACCTTCCTGCAGCGAATCATCGGGTATTTTAGAACAGCTATTATATTGTTCCTGCGCTGTACGGGGTAAATTCACTCCATAAACATCCCGCATTACAATATAGGTAAAAGCAGAACAATCAATACATGCTTTTGTACTGCCGCCTAAGCAATAATTGGTGCCCCACCATTCATCAATTTTTTGAAGCAAAAGAATATCGGTTAGCTTTTCAACCGTTACATCCATTATAATGGCATATTTCATTTGCAGCCAGCTGGCTTTTTCGATACTTACCCAGCTATTGGGATTATTTTCATTGGCAGCAGCACGATTCAAGGTGTTAATTTTTGTAGTAGCTGTTTTATGGCGGGAATTTACAACTGAACCGGGGGCAATTTCTATTCCATCAATAAATTCAGGGTTTCCTGATTTTACCGATTTGGAAGTAGTGGTTAATGAATTATCGTGGGCTGTAATTTTCCGCAAAGTTTTACAACCGGTTACAGCTAAAACTATTCCCGCAATAAAAAAAACTGTTATACAACGCTTTGCCATAGCTTGCAAAATAAACAACCCTTTTTTAAGCTGCCCAAACCTGCACAACTTTTATCCATTCAACTTTATAACACCGGAATTGTGGATAAATTTTTCAACTTCATTTGCCTGCCGAAAGCAGTACATTTGACTTTTGAATGGTTTCAAATTTTCAACAGTCATGCCTAAATTTTCACATCTACATGTTCACTCGCAATATTCCTTACTCGATGGGGCAGCTTCCATCGGTTCACTTTACAAAAAAGCGGCCGCTAATAACATGCCGGCTGTGGCTTTAACAGACCATGGAAATATGTTTGGCGTATTTGATTTTGTGAATCAGGCCTGGAAAAACACAAAAGTAGTTGGTAAAGATACCAATGGTAAAGATATATTAGAACCTGTTATTAAGCCTATTGTGGGTTGCGAATTTTATGTGGTAGAAAACAGGCATATTAAAACTTTCACTAAAGAATTAAAAGACCACCGCTACCATCAGGTATTGCTGGCTAAAAATAAACAAGGCTATCAAAACCTCATTAAATTAACCTCATTAGGATTTATTGAAGGCATGTATAGCAAGTATCCCAGAATTGACAAAGAATTAATTCTGCAATACCATGAAGGCCTCATTGCCACCACCTGCTGCATTGGCGCTTATGTGCCACAAACCATTTTAAAAGGCGATACTGCCAAAGCTGAACAGGAATTTAAATGGTGGTTAGATATTTTTGGCGAGGATTATTATATTGAATTACAACGCCACAACATTAAAGAACAGGAAATCATCAACCATACCCTTTTACAGTTTTCCAAAAAATACAATGTTCCGGTAATAGCTACAAACGACAGCCACTATACTGAACGTGACGACTACAATGCACATGATATTTTATTGTGCGTAAATACCGGTGAAAAACAATCTACACCGGGTTTTGATGATTTTGTAAATGATGAAGTGCAGATCAAAAACCGGCGTTTTAAATTTCCGAACGATCAGTTTTATTTTAAAACACCGGAAGAAATGGCTACCCTGTTTGCCGACATTCCGGAAGCCATTGACAATACCAATGCCATTGTAGATAAAATTGAAGTACTGAATTTAAAAAAAGATATTTTACTGCCGGCCTTCCCTATTCCGGTTTCTTTTAAAATTCATGATGATGATAATTTGAACCAGTGGGAATATTTAAAACACCTTACTTATGAAGGAGCCAAACAACGTTATGGCGAAATAAATGCCACAACCCAAGAACGTATTGACTTTGAATTGTTTACCATTAAAACCATGGGCTTTGCAGGCTACTTTCTAATTGTAAGCGATTTTATTAAGGCAGGCAGAGACATGAAAGTGTTTGTAGGCCCGGGCCGCGGTTCTGCCGCCGGTTCGGTGGTGGCTTATTGTATTGGCATTACCAATATTGACCCTATTAAATACAATTTATTGTTCGAGCGGTTTTTAAACCCCGATCGTAAATCAATGCCCGATATTGATACCGACTTTGATGATGATGGCCGTCAGAAAGTAATTGATTATGTGGTTGAGAAATATGGAAAAAATCAAGTGGCACAAATTATTACCTATGGTACCATGGCTGCCAAAAGCAGCATTAAAGATGTTGCCCGGGTAATGGATTTGCCGCTGGCAGAAGCCAATATGCTGGCTAAATTGGTGCCCGATAAACCCGGAACCGAATTAAGAAGAGTTTTACATGCACCCATCACCGCCAAAGAGGGCGAAAAATCATTAGAAGAAAAAGAAGGATATACTCAGGAAGATATTGAGAACATTAAAAAACTCAGAGAAATTTATGCCGGAGATGATATTCGTGCCCAGGTTTTAAAAGAAGCTGACAGACTTGAAGGCAGCATCCGCAATACCGGTGTACATGCTGCAGGCATCATCATTGCCCCAAAAGATTTAACGGAACTGATTCCTGTTGCTACTGCAAAAGACTCTTCTTTATGGTTAACACAAATTGAAGGCAGTAGTATTGAAGAGGCCGGTGTGATTAAAATGGACTTTCTGGGCTTAAAAACGCTTTCAATTCTTAAAACCGCACTTGAATTAATCAAACAAAATCATCAAATAGAAATTGATTTAGATACCATTCCATTAGATGATGAAAAAACTTTTCAATTATATCAGAAAGGTGAAACCAATGGCACATTCCAGTTTGAAAGTGTTGGTATGCAAAAATACCTGCGTGAATTAAAGCCCGATCAGTTTGATGATTTAATTGCCATGAACGCATTATACCGCCCAGGCCCTATTGCTTATATTCCAAGCTTTATTGCCCGTAAACAAGGACGGGAACAAGTGGTATACGATATTCCGGAAGCAGAACTATACCTGAAAGATACTTATGGCATTACCGTTTATCAGGAACAGGTTATGTTATTGAGCCAGAGTTTGGCAGGTTTTAGCAAAGGCGATGCCGATGTGTTGCGAAAAGCAATGGGTAAAAAACAAAAAAGTGTGCTTGATAAAATGAAAGCGCAGTTTATTGAGGGTGGTAAAGCCAAAGGACATTCAGCAGATGCTTTGGAAAAAATATGGACTGACTGGGAGGCCTTTGCGCAGTATGCTTTCAATAAATCGCACAGTACCTGTTATGCTTATGTGGCGTATCAAACTGCCTATTTAAAGGCACATTATCCGGGAGAATACATGTCGGCTGTTCTAAACCATGCAGGAAGTATTGATAAAATTACTTTTTTTATGGAAGAGTGTAAGCGAATGGGTATCAAAGTTTTGGGGCCGGATATTAACGAATCGTTGAAAGGCTTTGCCGTGAATAAAAAAGGAGAAATTCGTTTTGGATTGGGTGGCATTAAAGGCGTAGGTGATGCCGCTATTGAAAACATTATTGAAGAGCGCAATAAAAACGGACAGTTTAAAGATATTTTTGATTTTATTAGAAGAGTCAATCAACGTTCTGTCAATAAAAAATCGATGGAAAGTTTGGCATATAGCGGTGCATTCGACTGTTTTCCGCAAATGAATCGGGCACAATTTTTTGCCAAAGGCGATGGAGATAAAATTAGCAACCTGGAAAAAATTATTAATTACGGTGCTGCCAGTGTACAAATAAAAAGTGGTACTGCCAATACTTTGTTTGGAGAACTGCCTGTTGCCATGGAAATTCCGGTACCCAAAATAGCTGAATGTGAAGAGTGGCCTTTAACAGAAAAATTAAACTATGAAAAAGAAGTTACGGGTATGTTCATGAGTGGGCATCCATTAGATCATTACCGGTTTGAATTACAACATTATCAAATTATTGAAATTGCAGAGTTTAATGAAGTAAAAATGGATACCAACCTCATAAAACAAGCTGCCAATTTAACGGTACGCATAGCAGGTTTAATTGTAGATGTACAACACAGGGTAACCAAAACCGGCAAAAATTTTGGCTCATTTATCATTGAAGATTTTTCAGGAAAAACAGAATTCACCCTTTGGAGTGAAGATTATGTGAAATTTCAAAACTATTTGGAAAAGGGCCAAAAAGTATTTCTCTCAGGCAATTTCAGGCAACGTTATAAAAGTGAGGAAAATTTTGAATTTAAAATTAACCAGCTCTATCTGTTAGAAACCCTGAAAGAACGAACTACCCGTATGCTCGAAATCAATATGGAGCCAGTTGACCTAACAAAAGAATGGATTGATTTTTTAGCCGAAAATGTGAAAGCATATCCGGGAAGAACACTTTTAAAATTTAACATAATTGATAATGCTGAAAACCTGAAAATTAGTTTATACAACAATGAAGTAAGTATTTTACTGAATGATGATTTAATTCAGTTTGTACAAAACCATCCGGAAGTACAGGTAAATGTGCATTTGCAAAATTAATGGCAGAATCAGCAACTGACGATTTGCCTCATATTAGGGCAAAATGGCTGAAAACAAACGTTTCAGTCATCACAAAGTCATAATTAACAGTGGTGTATAACTGGTTTCAAACATATTGTAAGTTTGGATTTATTTTTGCGACAAATTAAGAAATTATTCATAACCATAAAAAATTGTACAATGGCTTTAGAAATTACAGATGCGAACTTTCAAACAGAAGTTTTGGCAAACGATAAATTAACTATGATTGATTTTTGGGCAGAATGGTGTGGCCCTTGTCGCGCTATTGGTCCGGTTGTAGAAGAGCTGGCAAAAGAGTATGAAGGTGTGGTTAAAGTGGGCAAATTAAATGTTGACCATAATCCGCAAGTAAGTTTAAACTATGGCATTACCAGCATCCCTGCTATCCTGTTTATTAAAAATGGAGAAGTAGTTGATAAATTAGTGGGCGCACAACCCAAAGCCAATTTTGTGAAAAAAATTGAAGCGCATAAATAAAATAGATTGACTCAATTTCAATGAGGCCGTCCCAACAGTAATGAAGGCGGCCTCATTCTTTTAATGTTGCATTTGCAATACTTCTTCCGGCCTGTGTTTATGCCGAAACAGCAGCAAAAATAATACTGCAATAATAATGGCATATACAGAAAACGACATCCAGATACCATACCAATCAAGGCTTTTATCGCTATGGGTAAAAAATTTGGAGATGGCATAGCCACTGATACGACTTCCCAATAAAGCACCTACTCCATTAGTCATCATCATAAAAATTCCCTGTGCGCTGGCACGTATTTGTGGTTTTATCTGCGTATCTACAAACAAAGAACCGGTTATATTGAAAAAATCGAAAGCCATTCCATAAACAATGCAGGAAAGAATAATCATCCACAATCCATTACTAGGATTGCCATATGCAAACAAACCAAAACGCAATACCCAGGCTAACATACTCAACAACATCACTATCTTAATTCCAAACTTTCTAAGAAAAAAAGGAATGGTCAAAATAAACAAGGTTTCAGAAATTTGAGAAATAGACATAATAATAGCCGGAAATTTTACGGCAATGGTATTTTTGTAGGCATCAATCTTTGCAAAATCATGCAAAAAAGTATCACCGTAAGCATTCGTTAATTGCTGGGCAGCACCCAAAAGCATAGCAAAAATAAAAAACAGCGCCATTTTGTATTGTCCAAACAGAGAAAAGGCCTTTAACCCCATCATGTCGGCAAATGATTTTTTCTCACCGGTTTTTGCCTGCGGCGGACATTTGGGTAAAGTAAATGCATATACACCAAACAATAATGATGCGATAGCAGCCACATAAAATTGACTGGCAGAAGTTTCAATATGTAATAAACTTACAATCCACATGGCTACAATAAAACCAATGGTACCCCATACTCTGATGGGAGGAAAATCTTTAATAATGTCTTTCCCGTTTTTAATTAATGCAGTATACGAAACCGTATTGGCCAATGCTAAAGTTGGCATATAAAAAACCATATACAATAACAGTACCCAGAAAAAAGTATCGGAATCATTTACCGTGGGTAAATAAAACAATATTGCAGCACCTACTAAATGACAAAAAGCCAATAATTTTTCAGCATTTATCCATCTGTCGGCAATAATTCCCATAATAGCCGGCATAAAAATGGCAGACATGCCCATAGTTGAAAAAATTTTACCAAAATCCTCTCCCGTCCATTGTTTGTTTTGAAACCAATAAGCACCCACAGTAATTAACCAGGAACCCCAAATAAAAAACTCTAAAAAACTAAGCAAAATCAATCTAAACTTAATATTCATTGCATTTGTTTTTCTTCTTGCATAAAATAGATGGCAGTATTTTAAAACGCCAGGCAACTCCATTCAGAGCAAGCAAGGTTAATAATAATTTAAACCGGAAGATAGTAATTTTTGGTTATCGCTTAACATTCCCTTCATGTAAACAATTATAATGGTAGTTTTGCCTGTTAAAAAAAAGATAGAAGATGAAAGCAACTGTATATAACTCCTCGGATATGCTGATTCAAACAGCAGATAAAAATTTACAACCCATTGCCGAAAAAATATTTGCCAATCAGCGTATCAGTTTTGAAGAAGGTGTACAATTATTTGAAAAAGGCTCTTTACCATTTTTAGGTGCATTGGCCAACTTTGTACGAGAACAAAAGCATGGTGATAAAACTTATTTCAATCGTAATTTTCATATCGAGCCTACCAATGTTTGTGTGTTCAGTTGTAAATTCTGTGCCTATTCCCGTTTATATGCACACCGCGAAGAAGGCTGGGAACTGAGCATTGAACAAATGCTGGATATTGTGAAAAGCTATGATGGTAAACCGGTTACTGAAGTGCATATTGTGGGGGGTGTTCATCCTAAAATGGATTTACAGTTTTTTACCACGCTGTTGAAGGCCATTAAAGCACATCGCCCCGATTTACACATTAAAGCATTTACTCCCGTTGAGTTGGATTATATGTTTAGAAAAGCCAAAGTTTCTGTTGAAGAAGGCATGCGCATAGCACATGAAGCAGGTTTAGACTCATTACCCGGTGGCGGTGCAGAAATTTTTCATCCGGAAATACGTACCCAAATTTGTGCAGACAAAGTAGATGCAGATGGCTGGTTACACATTCATAAAGCGGCGCATCAATTAGGCATGCATACCAATGCCACCATGTTGTATGGCCATATTGAAAAATACTGGCACCGGATTGACCACATGGAACGTTTGCGTCAATTGCAGGATGAAACCGGCGGGTTTAACACATTTATTCCTTTAAAATTCAGGAATAAAGACAATGACATGAGCCATGTGCCGGAATCAACCATTGTGGAAGATTTAAAAATGTATGCAGTAGCAAGGCTGTATTTAGATAATTTCCCGCATATTAAAGCCTATTGGCCTATGTTGGGCAGAAAGAATGCACAACTTACACTTCAGTTTGGTGTGAATGATATTGACGGCACCATTGATGATTCTACCAAAATTTATTCAATGGCGGGAAGTGAAGAACAAAATCCAAGCATGTCAACCGCCGATTTAGTTACCCTGATTAAACAGGTAAACCGCCAACCTGTAGAAAGAGATACACTGTACCATGAAATAAGAGATTACAGCAATTTAAGTTACGATGCTATTGTTGCCAATCCATTATTGAATTAATCTAATCTATTCAGTTCAATCATGTGTTAGCACATCAACATTCGCTTAAACCCAATGGAATATTTACAGCAAGACCACCATCGGAGGTTTCTTTGTATTTGCTGTTCATATCTAAAGCCGTATCCCACATGGTTTTAATTACTTTGTCTAAACTTACTTTGGCAAAATCTGGCGCACTTTGTAAAGCCAGTTGCGATGCGGTAATGGCCTTAATGGCACCCATGGTATTGCGTTCAATACAGGGTATTTGTACCAACCCGCCAATGGGGTCGCAGGTTAAACCCAAATGATGCTCCATGGCAATTTCTGCAGCCATTAATGCCTGTCGCTGGCTACCTCCCATACATTCAGTTAAAGCAGCGGCTGCCATGGCACTGCTTACACCAATTTCGGCCTGACAGCCACCCATTGCCGCTGAAATGGTTGCCCCCTTTTTAAATATCGATCCAATTTCGGAAGCGGTTAACAGAAAACGAATAATTTTATCGGTTTCATTTCCATTACAAAAACAAATAAAATATTGCAATACGGCAGGTATTACACCGGCAGCACCATTGGTAGGAGCTGTAACTACCCTGCCAAACGATGCATTTTCTTCATTTACCGCCAAAGCAAAACAACTTACCCAATCTAATGTGTATTGAAAGGCGTTGCCGCCAGCCTGTATTTTAGTAAGCCAAATATCATAATCCGGCGCAAGGGTTCCACCCATTAATTTTTTATTCAGCTCAAATGCCCTGCGTTTTACTTTTAATCCACCCGGTAATTCGCCTTGTGTATGGCACCCTCTGTAAATACAATCTCGCATGGTTTCCCAAATATGTAAAACGCCTTCGCGAGTGGCCTCTTCACTACGCCACGCCAGTTCATTTTCCATCACCACATCACTAATGCTAAGGCCTTTCATGCACCAACGCAATAAATCATTCGCCCTATTAATCGGAAAAGGCAATTCAACCTGATGATGTGTGGAAGCAAGCTCCTCACCTTCCTTCACAATAAAGCCTCCACCAATAGAATAATAAGTAGCACAAATTTCTTGACCATCACTTAATGATATCAAAAAAGAAAGACCGTTTGGGTGATAAGGCAACGTTTCCTGTTTCAAAAAAATAATATCATTTTCAGGTTGAAAATGAATTGCTATTTCATTGCCTAAATACAAAGTGCCCTGTTCTCTAATTTGAGCCACTTTTAGAAGAATGGAATTTACATCAATCGTTTCAGGATTTTCGCCACAAAGCCCCATCATTACAGCAATATCGGTACCATGCCCGTGCCCTGTTTTGGCTAAAGAACCATACAGTAACACTTGCATTTTTTGTACTAACTGTAATTGATATGCAGTCTGTAAATTATTAACGCATTGCAAAGCTGCTTTCCATGGCCCCAATGTATGCGAACTGGAAGGCCCCACGCCTATTTTAAAAATATCGAACACTGATATAGACTCATGTACCTGATTTGCCATTGTGCAAAGTTAGGAACCGGCTTCATGTAATGTTACAGGATTTGTATATTTGGAAATGCTTCAAAAAATGTTTATTTTTTTTATCATCGCAATATTGTTTGCCTGCAATACCCCTAAAAAAATGATGCAGAATATGCTTCCGGTTAATTTTTTAGAAACCTTAATGCAACAACATCCCGACCAATTTTCAGCCATTTTACAAAACCGGCAGGCATATAATGTTCAAATTATTTACACCCAAATTAACCGTGATAAAAACAACCAGCCCATCCTTACAGAATATCATTTCTACACTTCCAACAACTATTTCTATCCGGCCAGCACGGTAAAAATGCCCATTGCTTTTTTGGCATTAGAAAAATTAAATGAAATCAATATTTCCGGCGTTAATGCAAACACCACTTTAATTACCGATAGTAGTGCACCCCAACAAAGTTTTGTTTTTACACAGCCAACCGCTATTGATAGCCGGCCTACCATTGCCAATTACATCAAACAAATTTTTTTGATAAGTGATAATGATGCATTTAACCGCCTTTATGAATTTTTAGGACAAAAAACCATCCTGAATCAACTCAAACAAAAAGGTTATCCCAATGCCATTATCCGCCATCGGCTACAGGTAAGTTTAACGGATGAGCAGAACCGCCAAACCAATGCCTGCTCTTTTTACGACACTTCAGGTAAACAGTTATGGCACCAACCGGCGCAATATAACGATGGTCCATTGCCGAACCTAAATGTGTTTTTAGGAAATGGTTATTACAATAATGGAACATTGGTTCACCAACCCTTTAATTTCTCAGAAAAAAACAGGGTGTATTTAGAAGATTTAACGCATATACTCCGCTCCGTTATTTTTCCGGAATCTGTTCCGCCTCAAAGCAGGTTTAACTTAACAGCCACCGACAGACAATTTCTGTTACATTGGATGAGCGCCTACCCCCGCGAAAGCAATTATCCTAATTATGATACTATTGCATACTGGGATGCTTATTGCAAATTTTTAATGTATGGTTCACAAAAAGGGTCTTTACCCAAAAACATCAGAATTTTTAATAAAGTAGGCGATGCTTATGGTTTTTTAACCGATGTAGCCTATATCATCGATACCCAAAATAAAATAGAATTTATGTTGAGTGCAACCATTTCCTGCAATTCAGATGGCATTTATAACGACGATCAATACGATTACGATTCCATCGGCTATCCATTTATGAAACACATCGGACAACTGCTTTACCAATATGAGTTAACAAGAAAACGGACATACGTGCCAGATTTATCGGAATTTATATTCGATTACCAAAAACAGTAAATTTTATTTAGTTTTTTCAGTTTCTGCTGAAAATTCTCTAATAAACCTGTTCAGTAATTAAGTACATTTGGTGCCATTTAAAAAGCAATTGAATCATGAGCACCAATTTATCTACTTTACTACTGCGTTTCAGCGAACCCGAAACACTTAAAATGGCCAAATTAGGTCGCGAACTAAGGGCAAAAGGCATTGATGTAATTGACCTGAGTTTGGGAGAACCCGATTTTGATACCCCCCAACATATAAAAGATGCAGCCATTAAAGCCATTAACGACAACTGGAGCCATTACACACCTGTTGCCGGATTTGCCGATTTAAAAGAAGCCGTTTGCACCAAATTAAAACGCGATAACCATTTAGATTATAAACCCGAAAATATCATTACCTCAACCGGCGCCAAACAAAGCTTAGCCAATGCCATTTTAGCCTTGGTGGATGAGGGTGATGAAGTAATTATACCCACACCGTATTGGGTTACTTACTCTGAACTGGTTAAAATTGCCCGTGGCCATGTTGTTGAAATAAGAACTACGGTTGAAAATAATTTTAAAATTACACCACAACAATTAGAAGCGGCTATTACTTCCAATACCCGTGTTTTCATGTTCTCATCGCCATGCAACCCTTCCGGCGCTGTTTATACCAAAGAGGAACTGGCTGCTTTGGTAAAAATATTTGAAAAGCATCCAAAAATCACCATTTTATCTGACGAAATTTACGAATACATTAATTTCATTGGTCAACATGAAAGTATTGCGCAATTCTCTTCCATCAAAGAAAGAGTGGTGGTGATTAACGGATTAAGTAAAGGCTTTGCCATGACGGGCTGGCGCTTAGGTTATATTGCAGCCAATACAGATATTGTAAAAGCCTGCGAAAAATTACAAGGCCAGTTTACCAGCGGCACCTGCTCTATCACTCAAAAAGCAGCTGTAGCAGCACTTACCGGCGATTTGGCACCTTCACGTGCCATGACTGCCGAGTTTGCCCGCCGCAGAGAAAAAACATTAGCATTGGTAAAGAGCATTCCGGGTTTTAAATGTTTTGAACCACAGGGTGCATTTTACGTATTTCCTGATGTAAGTGCTTATTATGGTAAAAAGAATGGCACTGAAACTATTGCCAATGCGGCCGATTTAAGCATGTTCTTACTAAACACAGCACATGTTTCATCCGTAATGGGCGATGCTTTTGGTGAACCCAACTGTATTCGATTCTCTTTTGCCAACAGCATGGAAAATATTGAAAAGGCCTGGGCAAGAATTAAAGATGCACTTGCAACTTTGCAATAAACTAATTACCAACGGGATGGTATTGTTGTACCCGGCATTATATACCATTGTGCAGTTTCGTTGCGTCGCACACTTGTACGTTCTGTTCAGTATGCAGCCACTACAAAATACCATCCCGCTTATTATTTAGTCGTTCCTCAAAAACGAATAGAACACAATGGGATCAATAGTTTATGAACAAATGCGGATAAAAAA